>Ga0268279_1000116_pt1 | contig 60138 bp, 53 predicted proteins | sample saktaG_6_FD_190142 | JGI IMG/M metagenome (GOLD analysis project Ga0268279, IMG submission 190142) | Saline water microbial communities from Sakinaw Lake, British Columbia, Canada - sak_2010_1_5_80m | ecosystem: Environmental > Aquatic > Non-marine Saline and Alkaline > Saline ...
CATAGGAGATTTAAATGAATTATAAAGATACCTTGAACCTGCCGAAAACTGATTTTAAGATGAAGGCAAACCTCTCCCAAAAGGAGCCTGAAATACTCAAGTTTTGGGAAGAGATAGATATTTACAAAAAAATAAGGGAGTCATCAAAAGGGAGAAAGACATATATCCTCCATGATGGCCCGCCGTATGCGAACGGGGATATACATCTCGGGACTGCTTTGAATAAAATCATCAAGGACATGGTCGTAAAAGCTAAGAACATGTCAGGATTTGACTGTGTCTTTGTGCCGGGGTGGGATTGTCATGGGCTTCCTATAGAACATGAGGTGGACAAGAAGCTTGGTGATGAGGCGTTTTCAATGCACCAGGCAGAAAAGAGACGTCTCTGCCGGGCTTATGCTGAAAAGTTCGTTGGTATACAGCGGGAGCAATTTAAGCGGTTGGGTGTATTTGGGCAGTGGGACAATCCTTATGTCACCATGGACTATGATTACGAGGCAACGACCGTCGAAGAGCTGGGGAAACTTTTCTTAAATGGTGATGTCTATAGGGGGAGCAAGCCTGTTTACTGGTGTGCAACGTGTAAGACCGCCCTGGCGGAGGCGGAAGTTGAATATGATGATCATACGACTCCCTCCATCTATGTAAAATTTCCACTAATATCTGATATATCTTCCGTCCGGCCGAAACTCAAAGACAAGAAGACCAGCGTGGTAATCTGGACGACAACCCCGTGGACACTTCCTGCCAATCTGGCGATTGCTTTCCATGAGGATTTTACGTATCTTGCCGTGGAGGTTGAGGGAGAAACATTAATTCTTGCTAAAGATTTGCTCGATTATTGTATGGATGCATTCGGCTATAACGGTAAGGACTATGAAGTCCTGGATGAATTTGGCGGTTCGGTGATGGAAGGGTTTAAGTGTAAGCATCCCTTTATTGACCGTGAAAGCGTTCTTATCCTGGCTCCTTTTGTCACACTTGACGCGGGGACGGGGTGTGTTCATATTGCCCCCGGTCATGGACAGGAAGATTATGAAATAGGATTGAAATACGGGCTGGATAATTATGCTCCGGTTGACGATGATGGAAAATTTACACCGGATGTCGATTTCTTTAACGGAGAGTTTGTCTTCGACGCGAATGATTCGGTTAATAAAAAACTGAAGGAGGTTGGGGCACTGCTCGGACTGTCGAATATGGTCCATTCCTATCCGCACTGCTGGAGATGCAAGAACCCCATTATATTCCGGTCAACTGAACAGTGGTTTATTTCCATGGATAAAAACAGGCTCAGGGACAATGCCCTTAAAGCGATAGATAATGTTGAGTGGATACCCTCCTGGGGTCGTGACAGGATACATGGGATGGTAGAGAACAGACCTGACTGGTGTATTTCACGTCAGCGTTCGTGGGGAGTCCCTATTACGGTATTCTACTGTGAAAATTGTCAAAAGGATTTGATGACAAAGGATATACTGGATCATGTGGTTCAGCTGGTAAGAGAATATGGGGCTGATGTCTGGTTTGAAAAAGAAACTAAAGACTTGTTACCTGAGGGAACGGTTTGTCCTGTTTGTCACGGAAAGGACTTTAAGAAAGAAACAAACATACTCGACGTATGGTTTGATTCAGGTGTAAGCCATGCAGCGGTACTGGAAAAACGGGACAATCTCAGCTCTCCGGCAGATATGTATCTGGAAGGAAGCGACCAGCACCGGGGGTGGTTTCATTCCTCACTCTTGGAGTCTGTGGGGACAAGGGGGAGGGCACCTTACAAAAGCGTTCTTACCCATGGTTTTGTGGTCGATGGGGAAGGGAAAAAGATGTCCAAGTCGGTTGGTAATGTGACTGATTCCAAAGAAATCATCGATCAATACGGCGCTGAGATTCTCCGGCTCTGGGTTGCTGCCGAGGATTACAGGTCTGATATCAGGATTTCTGATGAGATACTGAAACGTCTTGTCGACGCCTATAGAAGAATTCGCAATACGAGCAGGTACATATTGGGAAATCTGTATGATTTTGATTGTAAGAAGGACATGGTTCCCTATGATGAGATGGAGGGGATTGACAGATGGATGCTCCATAGACTTACCGAGGTTATACAGCGGGTAACTAAGGCGTATGATAATTATCAGTTTCACATAGTTTACTATACTCTCTATAATTTCTGCACGGTTGATCTGAGTTCTCTTTACCTGGATGTCTTGAAGGACAGGCTCTACACCTCAAGGCCTTCATCGAAGGTGCGTAGATCCGCTCAAAGCACCATGTATTTAATACTTGATTCAATGATAAGGCTCATGGCGCCGATCCTAACCTTTACTGCGGAGGAAGTATGGGCGAGTCTGCCTAATTATGATGGGAAGGAAGAAAGTATTTATTTGACGCAATTTCCTGAGGTTAATCGTAAGTATTTAGATGATGATTTGAATGAAAAGTGGAAAACCTTGATTTCCCTGAGGAGCGAGGTTTCCAAGGCGATAGAAAATGCCAGACAGAATAAGGTAGTGGGGCATTCCCTTGATGTTTGTGTTGAAATGTTTGCCCCGGAAAAACTTCGTAAATTTTTAGAAGAGTGCCGCGAAGAGATAACGACCATCTTGATTGTATCTCAGGTCAATATTGTTGATAAGGATGAGATCAAAGATCCATACCAGAGTGATGAATTCGATGGGTTGAAAATAGGGGTTTCAAAGGCCAAGGGGGAGAAATGCGAAAGGTGCTGGATCTATAGCGAGACGGTAGGGATGGATGCTAATCATCCAATAATTTGCGAGAAGTGCCTTGGAAATCTCTAATGAAAAAAAAATATTCATTTACTTTTGCTGTTGTGGCATGTCTTGTTCTTCTTGATCAGGTTACCAAGTTTTTTATAAGTTCAAACATGTCCCTTCATGATTCATTTCCTGTCATAGATGGTCTTTTTAATATAACCTATATCAGGAATACCGGTGCCGCCTTTGGGTTTCTTGCCAATGCCTCGCCGATGGTACGCTCCTTTTTCCTTATTGGAGTAACCATCGCTGTTATACTGTTGATTATATACTACATCTGGAAGATCAAGGCCGAGGAGAAGTTTTTTACTTTTCCTCTTTCTCTTATACTGGCTGGGGCGGTAGGAAATCTGATTGACAGGGTACGATTTGGAGATGTGGTTGATTTTCTCGACTTCTATATAAGCTCTTACCACTGGCCTGCCTTCAATATAGCGGATTCAGCTATCTCAATCGGGGCCATTATCCTTTTTTTTGAAGTATTTAGGAAAAAAGAGGAAAAGACATGCAGTGATGGGTGAGGTTTACTCATCATCTTATGATAGTAACATCTAAATATTTTCTGCCCCATTCCAGCGCATCATCGCGGTCCTTGAAGAATACATCGATATGATTCCCCTTGATGGCGCTTCCCGTATCGTGAACCACACCCCAGCCGTAGCTGGGGACATACATTCTGGTACCGTAAGGATATCTTCTTGTGTCTGCGGCAATGGTCCCCTTCTTCGCCTTGGTCCCGTCTGAAGTGATTCCTACCTTTTTTCTCTTTCCCTTGTTTGGTCCGTAAGCATAAACGGGCGGCCCGATACATCCATACTTCTTTTCCCACCCGCATGATTCCTGGCCTGCGTCATAGGCGGTTACAAGCATTCTGGTGACCTCTCTCCGTTCTTTTGTGGGGAAAAGGCAGCATCCGCAAAGGGAAAAGATGATTATGATGAGAATGATATGAACGGGGAGAATTCTTGATCTCAAGCTGGTCATGATATGTGTTCCTGTGTGTTTTTCCGGAAAAGCTACCACAATGGGTCCTTTTATTTCAAGTCAAAACGCACATAAGATGAAGGGGTCAGATCGTCCTTACCTCATCAGGTTGGGGAGGAAGAGGGCGATTTGAGGGAATGGGATCAGTAAAAACGTTCCTATTGTTAATGCCAGGAGAAATGGCAGAACACCTTTAAAGATAACCTGGAGTGGCACGTCTCTGGCCACACCGCTGACGACATAGACGTTAATTCCGACCGGTGGGGTAATCACGCCGATTTGGGTTATTAGCACAATGATTACTCCAAACCATATCGGATCATAGCCGATGAGTATGACCACCGGATAGAAGATGGGTACGGTAAGCGTAATAAGTGCCAGGGCATCGATGAAACATCCACCTATCAGGTATAACAGGATGATCAGTCCCATGATGGCAAAAGGTGGCGCGTTGAATCCTGATATCCAGTTTGAAATATCAAAGGGGATCCTTGATACGGCAAGAAAGTGTCCGAAGATCGTGGCGCCTGCCACTATTACAAGTATCATACACGAAATTCGTGTCGTTTCAGAAAGCGATATGACAAAACCCTGCCAGGAAAGGTTGCGCCTGATAATGGCAAGGAGAAGGGTGCCTAAAGCGCCGATACCCCCTGCTTCTGTTGGCGTAAAGAATCCTATAAAGAGCCCTCCCATTACTAGTATGAAAAGAATTAGCGTTTCAACGAGTCCTGAGAGGGATGCTATTTTCTCTCTGAAGGTTGTTTTGGGACCTCTTGGTGCCAGATCGGGTTTCAAATATGCCCAGATGGTTATAGTTAGAATAAAAAGTACTGTAAGGAGCAGTCCCGGCAGGATACCTGCCATAAACAGTTTACCTATGGATTGTTCTGTCATAATTCCATAGATGATGAAGACAACGCTTGGCGGTATGAGTATCCCGAGACTCCCGCCCGCGGCAACCACACCCGTTGCCAGTCCCGCTTTATAATTGTATTTCTTCATTTCGGGGAGTGTAACTGCTGCCATGGTAGCTGCTGTTGCATTTGTAGAACCGCAAATTGCAGCGAAGCCAGCACATGCTCCTACCGCGGCAATAGCAAGCCCTCCGGGCCAGTGTCCCATAAATTTGTATGCCATGTTAAAAAGCCTGCTGCTTATTCCCGCGTGATATGAAAGCTGTCCCATCAAGACGAATAGCGGTATAACTGTCAGACTATAAGACCCGAATACCGAAAAGATGTCCTTTGCGACGAGATTCATTGCTGCGTCAAAAGAGACTAAATAGCCGAATCCCAGAAAACCGATTATAGCCATGATAAAACCGACCGGTATTCTGGAAAAAATGAGCAGGACGAGGGCAGCGAGACCGATTAAACCTACAATTGTGGGGGTCACTTTAGTGTTATCCTTTTTAGTGATTGGAGAAAATCTGTCAATAATACCACGCAGAGCATTCCGGAGCCTATGGCTATTCCGTAAACAAAGGGATAGATCGGCATCTGTAACGTCAGCGAGACTTCTCCGGTATGCATAAGGTTTGATGCATACAACATGCTCTGCCATGTTATCAAGCCAAAAAGGGCTGTACCGAGGAGGGAGTTAATACCGTCAATAACAATTTGCGCCGTTTTAGGGAGTTTTTGAACAATGAATTCAACGGAGATATGCCCCCGCATTACTGAGGTGTGGGCCAGAGAGAATGAGACAACGATGGCCCCTAAAAGGCCAACCATTTCATAGGTACCGGGAATCGGGTGACGGAAAAAACGTAAAATGACATCAGCACATGTAAGTACCATCATTATTACAACTGCCGCCGCCGCTACCCCGTTAAATTTCTGTGTTATTGAAAGGATTGATCTTTCTAAACGGGTCATTGATTATTTACCTGTTGTTTCTCATTTTCTTCCATTCGGGGAATGGGCAAAACCTTACCTTCAGGCGAATACTTTAGGAAAGCTTTGAAAAAAGGGTTTTTCAAAGCTCTATTTAATTTGATTTTATATGTATTATAAAGGCACAAGGTACCAAAAGCAAGGAGGCACAAAGAAAGAAAAAAGTAATTTTACTTTCTTTGTGCCTGTGTAACCATGTACCTCTTATGTCCCAAGCCACCGCTTTTAGCCGATAGGAGTTACTTATAGAGCTTACGATATTTATTGATAAGGCTTTCCGTTTCTTTTACTGCCTTTTCTCCCGGCAGGCCATTTTCTTTGGTGGTCTTTATATAATTATCTATCATAGGACTGACCGCTTTTTCCCACCTGAGATTTTCTTTTTTAGAAAGGGGAATTATCTTATTACCAAGGCTTAAGGTATACTTGCGGCCTTCGGAATCGTTCAGATCCCAGACTTTTCCGTGGACATCAACCCATTCACTGCTCACGTCTTCAAAGGTTTTTTGTATGTCCTTTGGAAGAGAGTTCCACTTCTTGAGGTTCATTACCACAAACATGGCAGTTGTGTAACCAACGCCGTCGCATTGAGTCGTGTATTTTATGACCTCTCCCTGCTTCCATCCCTTTAGAACTTCAATGGGGCCAAAGGTGCCTTCAACAACCCCCTTATGTAGAGATTCATAGGTTGCGCCCTGTGGCATTGCCACCGGCACGCCACCGAGTGCCTTTACAACCTTTGCACTCAATCCGGTAGATCTTATTTTCATGCCTTTTAAGTCCTCCAATTTTCTGACCGCCTTTTTTGTGTGGAGAAGACCGGGTCCGTGTGCGTGGATGTAAAGAACTTTTACATCATCAAGCTCTTTTGGCTTAATTTTTTTGGCAAATTCGTTGGCTACATGTGTGGCTACCTGACCGTTTGGGTAACCAAAGGGTAGGTCAACAACTTCCATTACCGGGAAACGTCCCCTTGTATAGGCAAAACATGACATTCCTATATCTGATATTCCGTTGACAACCCCGTCGTAACACTGCCTTGCTTTTGTCAGGGTTCCTCCGGGGAAAACGGTGATTTTTACCTTTCCATTGGTCCGCTTTTCTATTTCTTTCGCCCATGATACCCCAGCCTTACACTGGCCATGGGTGGCGGGGAAGAAGATACTGTAAGTAAGATCAACGTTAGCGGCCTTTGCATCGGAGATACCGTACGGCATGATAGATGCTGCTAAAAACATTACGGTTAAGAATGCCAATAAAAGTATATTCTTTTTTTTCATTTCATCCTCCAAGGGTATTTTTTGAAAGTATCTCCTGATCTTAAGATTGAAACGCATTCATCAAAAAAAGGAAGAATACAATCATTTACTATTTACATTGTAAAAAATTGGGAAAGTAAATTGGTGATTTTTGGAAAGCCTGCCTACCCGTCTCTTCGAGACGGGCAGCAGGCTTTAATACTTGTAGATATTAAGATAGGTGTGACTTTTATGTCGGTACAAGTTGGCTTTTATCATTGCCTTGGTAGTAAAAAAATTATTTTTAAAAACAAGAAGGTTTCTTGCCATTCTTTCCGATGATTTACGGAGGAAGAAAAGACTATTTTTCCGCTTTTTTCTTGGCGTTCCTTTTTACTGTTTCAAGCTCTTCTTTGTATTTTTCTGCTTCGGCTTTTGCCTTTTGAAGGTCTTCTTGAGCCTTGTTTAACCGTTCCGCTTTGGCCTTTACCTGTTCTAATTCTTTTTTGGCCTCCTCTAATTCTTTTTCTTTATTTGCCTCTACTATACTCTCTTCCTTTTTGTCTTTAAATTCATCTATGCCAACGTAGATTGCAAGTCCGCCTCCCAATAAAAGCGCAATGGGAATTCCACCGGCAAGTAAAATAAGAAATTGATTCCACCAAAAGATAAGACCAAAAAACCCTAAAACTGCCGCTACAATACCACCTGCTAACACTGTCATAGCTATAACCTCCTTTTATTGTAAAGATTTGGAAACAGAATAAATGTTCTGATAAAATCAGAGTTAAATTCTACGATATTACGATAGAAAACTAACTAACATAAAAAATATGTGTAGGCAAGACAAAAATCAAAAAAATATAATTCTTGATATAAAGCATTTTTTCAATTATATTAAGGCGTTCAAACCGAAAGAAAACTTCATGTTTTGGTTTATAATATTATAGTCTTAGAATGAAATAAGGGGTAAATTTATGGTAGAATTAGATTTCAAGAAGGGTGAGGGGCTTGTACCGGCTATTGTTCAGGATTATAGGACGAAAGATGTATTGATGTTAGCATATATGAATAAGGAATCATGGTCAAAGACCCTGGAAACAGGTAAAGCTACTTACTGGAGTCGATCGAGAAATACCTTGTGGGTTAAAGGTGAAACATCCGGCAATCTTCAGCTGGTTAAGGAGATTATGATAGATTGTGATTCCGATACCGTTCTGCTTAAAGTAGAACAGGTAGGAGGAGCCGCATGTCACACCGGTTACAATACATGTTTTTATAGAAAGTTATCCGATGGGAAGGTGGATGTTATTGGAAAAAAAATATTTAATTCAGAGGAAGTTTATAAATGAAAAAGTTGAAATTGGGAATACCAAAAGGGAGCCTGGAGAAGAGTACGGTTGATCTCTTCGGGAAGGCCGGATGGAAAATTTCATACAACAGCAGAAGTTATTTTCCAGATATCGACGATGAAGAGATTTCTTGTGCCCTTGTCAGAGCTCAGGAAATGGCGCGATATATTGAGGATGGTACACTTGACCTTGGCCTTACCGGGATGGACTGGATTGTAGAGAATGAGGCGGATGTTGTTGTAGTTCAGGACCTTATTTATTCAAAAGTTTCAGTAAGACAGGCAAGGTGGGTTTTGGTTGTAACAGAAGACTCTCCAATAAAGACAATAGAGGATATGGAAGGTAAAAAAATCTCAACGGAACTCGTCAATTTCACGAAGAGATATTTTAAGGAAAGAGGAATAAATGTTGAGGTAGAATTTTCCTGGGGAGCTACCGAAGCCAAGGTGGTTGAAGGTCTTGTAGATGCGATAGTTGAAGTAACTGAGACCGGGAGTACCCTGAGGGCCAACAAATTGAAAATCATCCATGAATTGATGAGGACGAATACTCAGTTAATTGCAAACAAAAAAGCGTGGGCAGATACTTGGAAGAGACAGAAGATTGAGCATGTAAGAGTGCTTCTTGACGGTTCTCTCCGGGCCATGGGTAAGGTTGGATTAAAATTGAATGTTTCCAGGGAAAATCTTGGAAGGGTTATCCTTTTGCTTCCATCTTTGAAAGCACCTACCATATCTGAGTTGCATGGTGAAGATTGGTTTGCCGTAGAAAGCATTGTTGACAAGAATATTGTCAGGGAATTAATCCCTCTCTTACAAGAGGCCGGAGCTGAGGGGTTTATAGAGTATTCACTTAACAAGGTTATCTGACCAAAGCTCGATTTTTTAGATTCATCTTATCTGAAAGGATTGTTGATTATGGTAAGGAAAGCTAAAGTAGAGAGAAAGACGGCTGAAACAGAAATAACAGTTGATGTGAATCTTGATGGAACAGGAAATGGTGAAATATCAACCACCATACCTTTTCTCAATCACATGCTTAGCCTTATGGTAAAACATGGTTTTTTCAATCTTGTTCTGGAGGGGAGAGGAGATATCGATGTTGATTATCATCATCTGATTGAGGATATCGGGATCTGCTTGGGCAAGGCGGTAAAAAAGGCTTTGGGCAGTAAAGAGGGAATTAGTCGCTATGGATCGGCTGTCGTTCCAATGGATGAAAGCCTCTGTAGAGTTGATATAGATATTTCGGGGAGACCTTACCTTGTTTTTAATGCGGAGTTTAGCCAGAAAAAAATAGGGGATTTTGATCCGGATCTGCTCAGGGATTTTTTCAAGTCTTTTTCTGATAATAGCGGAATAACCTTGCACATAAATGTCATATATGGTAGGAATAACCACCACATAGCAGAAGCTATTTTTAAGTCTTTTGCGAGGGCACTGGACATGTCAACTTCCATTGATGACAAGATAAAAGGAGTGCTTTCAACAAAGGGTAAACTGTAAGTAACAAAAAGTGCCTAAAGTGCCTAAAGTGATCTAAAGTGTCTAAATTGAACTAAAGTTAAGGGTAATTATCTTTAACTTTAGGCACTTCAAACTTTAGACACTTCAGCAGGGGGGGTGATACTCATCAAGAAGAGTTCTTTAAAAGTTATTGTATGGGTGTCATGCTTCTTTATATCTGTTTTTCTCCCATTTTTCATTTCCGGTTGTACTTCTAAAGCGGGTATCGAGACAGATTCTTCTCGCAAGGGTGCGGCTGTCTTGAGTAGGATTGCAGTTGTTCCCTTTCAGATAGTGGTTCCAGAAGAAGCTTCTGTCAATACCGTTCGTTGTCCTCTGAGTGGAACAATCTTCAGGACGTGTAAATCTTCAGAGGGTGCTGAGAAGATAGTTGAGGAGACATTTTTCAGGAAGCTCAAGGATTCCAAACAATTTATCCTGATTCCCACTGATAGAGTCGGTGGTGTTTACAGGAGGATATCGATCGATTCACTCAAAGTAAACCCGCTTGAAATATTGAGAAAAGTTGGCACAGAGCTGGGTGCGGATGGTGTCGTGGCGGGATATGTTTACCGCTACAGAGAAAGAGAAGGATATCCCTATTCTGCTGAGAAACCTGCTTCTGTAGCCTTTGGTATATATTTAATCAGGGTCAACGATGGAACACTGGTATGGAGAGGTGTTTTTGACAGGACGCAGAGATCGCTTTTGGAAAATATTCTTCAGGTTTCATCTTTCTTTAAATCTAAAGGGAGATGGATTACTGCAGCGGAATTATCTGAAATTGGGATAGACGAGGTCTTAAAGAACTTTCCTAACCTGCAATAAAGAGACCTCTGAAAAAAATTTCATCTTGAGGGCATACTCTTCAAACTTCACTTGAACTGAACAGCGAGCGAACACGAAAAATATTTTACTTACCCCGATCAACGGGATAAGTCCCACTAAAGGGGATAAATGCGTTAACGAAATTATTTTCTGGCACAAAATAATTTCTAACTTACTAAACAGTCGGAGATTATTCTTCGAATTACTTCGTTCCCCGCAACTTGTTGCGGGGAGCTTCAATTTTATGAAATTATGTCAGAATGACCTGCGTTGTACGCGGGGATGAATAGGCATCCTTCTAATTCCCTTCCCTCCGTTGTAATAAGGTTAAGGAGAGAGGAAAACATTATAAATCTTTCAAACTTCCCCCGCTTAGTCCTCCCACATCAAGAGGAAAGGGACGGTTAGTGATGTCCCAAAGGAGTCTAATTTGATCATAATACCTGCCATAGACTTAAAAGGTGGTAAGTGTGTACGTCTGCTTCAGGGCGATTTTAGTCGTGCCACGGTATATTCGGATAATCCTGCTGAGGTTGCCAGAATATGGCAGGATAAGGGTGCAGAGCGGATTCATATTGTTGATTTGGATGGTTCTCTTGCTGGTTTTCCCAGAAATAAAGAGGTCATCAGAGAGATCATTTTGGAGACAGATGTTCCTGTTCAGGTTGGTGGCGGGATAAGAGATATGAAAACCCTCGACGATTACCTCGAAATGGGAGTGCACAGGGTCATACTGGGAACGGCTGCCCTGAAAGATAGAAAATTTATGAGGGATGCCTGCACAGCTAACGAGGGTAAAGTTATTCTTGGCATTGATGCGAGTGGTGGAAAAGTGGCTGTTGAAGCGTGGACGGAAGGGATGACCGAATCGGCTCTGGAAGTGGCAAAGAGTTATGAAGGATATGGACTGGATGCAATCGTGTATACTGATATTGAAAGAGACGGTATGGAAGTTGGTGTAAATATAGAAGCTACAAGAAACCTTGCATCATCTGTGGATATTTCGGTGATAGCCTCTGGTGGTGTATCAAATATTCATGATATTGAAAAGCTGCTTGAGATTGAGAGATTCGGTGTCGTCGGGGTTATCATTGGAAAAGCCCTCTATAGCGGTGCGTTGCGTTTGGAGGATGTCCTTTGTAGAGTTTCGGGTTCAGAGTTCAAAGTTCAAAGTTAAACTCAAAACCCGAAACCCGAAACTTTGAACTCAGAACCCGGAGGGATATTAGGATGGAAGATTGTATCTTTTGTAAAATTGTCAACGGTGAAATACCAAGCACCAAGGTTTATGAAAATGAAAAGGTGCTGGCCTTTAATGATATAAATCCAATGGCTCCTGTCCATGTAATTATTATACCAAAGGAGCATATACCAACGCTCCTGGATGTGACGCCGGAAAAAATGGATATACTTGTTGCTATGTTTTCGGCTGCACAGAAGGTAGCGAAGATCAATAACATTGACAAGAAGGGATTCAGGATGGTTATAAATTGTAATCAAGAAGGGGGGCAGATAATCTTTCACCTTCATATGCATGTTTTGGGAGGTAGAAGATTGAAGGATGAGCTGAACTGACAATATTTATTGACAAATCAAAAAAACTTCATATATTAATTTTAAGTGCTTAAAGTTGTAAGTGCCTAAAGTGAACTAGAGTTAACTGACTAAAATTCTTAACTTTAGGCACTTTAGTTCACTTTACACTTTAAATTTATAATAATTGAGTGGGTGATATTGTGAATTTGAAGGAAAAAATTAACAGTGAAATGGTTTCAGCTGCGAAGGCCAAAGATAAGATAAAATTGTCCGCTATACGTATGATTAAATCGGCTTTGCATAATAAAGAAATTGATTTAAAGAGGGAATTAAGTGATGAGGAGTTACTGCAGGTGCTGTCTTCTATTGTGAAACAGAGGAAGGACTCGATAGAACAGTTCAGAAAGGGTGGAAGAGTAGATCTGGTTGAAAAAGAAGAAAAAGAGCTTGCGGTTGTCCAGTTTTTTATGCCTGAACAGTTGTCAGAAGAGGAAATAGAAGAGGAAATAGAAAAAGCTATAGAAGATGTTGGGGCAGTCAGCATTAAGGATATGGGAAAGGTTATGAAAGTAGTTATGCCAAGATTGACCGGCAGGGCCGATGGGAAAATTGTAAGCGACAAGGTAAAGGCAAAGCTGTCTGCTTGAAGTATAGGTTAGACAATTAATAAGTGAAAAAGTTTACAGTTCAAGTGAATGTGAAGCTCCCCGCCCACAGGGCGGGGCTTGCGGATGGGCTCCCGGTCAAAGACAAAATCTCTAAAGGAGGAAATTTGATATTTTATTTTATTTCCCGCAGCATTAATTTGCTATCAGAACCCCCTTTTCATGTTTTTCAAAGGTCTTCCTCAAATCTTTTGTGTTTAATACAAGCCTGTCATAAAGGGTAAAGAGTATTGAAGGAACATATTCCAGAGGATAAGATAGAAGAGATAAGAAGCAGGGCAGATATTGTTAGTCTCGTTTCGGGATATGTTACTCTTAAAAAGGCCGGAAGGAATTTTAATGGCCTATGCCCTTTTCACAAAGAAAAAAAACCGTCTTTTACTGTAAATCCTGATAAACAAATATTTTACTGTTTTGGTTGTGGCGAAGGCGGAAATGTTTTTACCTTTCTTATGAAGATTGACAACATGTCTTTCCCCGAGGCAGTGAGATACTTAGCCGGTAAGATGGGGATTGTTATCGAATCAAGGCATATGAGTGGTGCTGAAAAGAAGGAAATCAGCATAAGGGAAGAACTTAAGCGGGTTAACCTGCTGGCAGCTCAATATTTTTCGAAGAACCTTTTTTCGGAGGCGGGAAGGGTGATACGAGGGTATCTCGAAAAGAGGGGAATAAAAGATCCTGTAGTAAAAGAGTTTAACCTCGGATATTCCATGGATGGATGGGAATATCTAAAGAGATTTTTAAAAGGGGAAAATATCCCTTTGGGACTTGTTGAAAAGGCAGGTTTGATTATACCGAAGAGTAATGGAGGATTTTATGACAGATTCAGGGGCAGGTTGATTTTCCCGATAGAGGATATAAGTGGAAATGTAGTAGCCTTTGGTGGAAGGGTTATCGGTAATGGTGAGCCGAAATATCTGAATTCTCCGGAATCTCCAGTATACGTGAAGGGGAAAATCCTGTATGGCCTGAACAGGAACAAGGATGATATTCGAAAAAAGGATTATGCAATTCTTGTTGAGGGATATTTAGACCTCCTGTCGCTTAGAAGTTTTGGCATTTCTAATGTTGTTGCCACTCTTGGGACGGCCGTTACAAAAGAGCACGTAGCCCTGATCAGAAGATATACGAAAAATCTTGTAGTGATGTTTGATCCTGACGAGGGTGGGAAGAATGCTTTGGAGCGTAGCCTGAAATTGTTTCTTGAAGGAAATCTCAACACGAGGATAGTAGTCCTTCCTGATGGTTATGATCCTGACGAGTACGTCAGGAGTTTTGGAATTGAGGCATTGGAGAAAGCGGTTGATCATTCTCAATCTATGGTGGATTATTATATAGAGAAGATAATAGGGGGCAGGGAGACCTTTGAAGAAAATCTGGATTCGGTGATGGATGCAGTATTATTTATTTCGAATATTGGTGATGCAATCCAGAGGAATCTTTTCATAAAAAGAGTTTCAGAAAAGTCGGGTGTTGATCAGGAACTCCTTAAGAGGGAAATAAGCCGGAAGCTTGGTTCACAAAAAGTTACGGCGGAAAAAAAGTCCGGTAAAAAGAAAGCCATGGGAATAGACATGATAGAAATTGGTCTTATCCATTTGGCCCTCGAATACCCTTATAAGATTCCCGAGATTATAGATGGAAAAGTGTTAGATTATTTTATGAGTGATGATTTGAAAAGATTGGGAAATGTTCTGGGGCAATCCTATGGTAGGAGTGGAAAACTTAATGTTTCTGATGTTGTAGATGGCCTTGAAGATGGAGTTGTAAGGGAGAGACTCCTGAAGTTGACAATGACTGAGAGTCCCTATGATGATGCGGTTATTGACAGGGTCTTTGATGATTCAGTTAAGAGGATAAAGCAGAAGTGGTACAGGGGAAAACGTAAAAGTTTAAATAGGGAACTTGTTAAAGCCCAGGAAACGAATGATCAAAAAATATGGAACACCCTTTTAATGGAAAAGGAAAAATTATTGAAAGAGGAAAAAGAGCTATTATAGAGTTCAAAGTTCTGAGTTCCGGGTTTCGATTTGAACTTTGAACTCGAAACTTTAAACCCGGAACTATCAGGGAGAACAGGATATGGGAAAGAAAATACAGTCAGATGAGTTGAAAAAACTTATTACATTGGGTGAGGAAAAGGGTTTTCTGACCTATGATGATGTTAATGATATTTTGCCGTCTGATGTCATATCTTCAGACCAGATAGATGATATTATCATACTCTTTGGCGAGAAGAACATAGATATTATTGATACCGACAAGGGTGAAAAAATAATCCTGAAAAAAACGATTGAAGAGGAGGATATTGATCCAAAAGAAAATGGTTATGTTACTGCCCTTCCTGTTCCTCCCAAGACGGGTGATCCTGTGAAAATGTACCTTCGGGAGATGGGCCTTGTGTCTCTGCTTAGTCGTGAAGGAGAGGTAGAGATCGCGAAAAAAATAGAAGAAGGAGAAAAAGAAATAATAGACGCCGTTTTCAGTGTACCGGTTTCAATTAGAGATGTAGTAGAAATGGGTGCTAAGTTGAGGAGTGGAGAGTTTCGAGTGAAAAACGTTGTCCATAATCTTGAGGTTGAAGATGGTTTTGTAGAAGAAGAAGTGTACAAAGAGAAGGCACTTTCTGTCATCGATAAAATAGCAGCAATAAACAAGAAAAATGAGATTCTTTATAATAAATCCAAGGAAAAAGGGCTTGATGATGTTCAGCAGAAGAGAATAAAGTTAAGATTAACGAAAAATACAAAAAACATCATGAATCTATGTAAAGAAATCAGGTTTAACAAAAATCAGATCAACAGAATAGCTTTAAGGTTCACGGCTTATGTTAATGAAACAGAAAAAGCTGAGAAGGATATTTTGAGATGTAAAGAGAAAACTGGTATGTCACTCAATGAGTTGGAAAGAACATGTGTCTTGATGAGAAGAGAACCCCAAAATGAAAAGCAAATTGCAAAGAAAGCAGGGGTTTCGGTTGAAACGCTGAAAAAATATGAGAAAGTCCTAAGGGAGATCCGCAGCAAGATAAGAAAGATAAGATCAGATACCGGCCTCACGGTAGACTCCTTGAAGAGAATGGCCTTTTCGATAGAACAGGGAGAGAAAAAAGCAAATCTGGCAAAAAAAGAACTTGTTGAAGCGAATCTCAGATTAGTCGTAAGTATTGCCAAAAAATATACAAACAGAGGATTGCAGTTTTTGGATCTTGTTCAGGAAGGAAATATTGGATTGATGAAGGCCGTTGAAAAATTTGAATATCAAAGGGGATATAAATTTTCTACCTATGCCACGTGGTGGATTCGACAGGCTATAACCAGAGCGATAGCCGATCAGGCACGAACAATAAGAATTCCAGTACATATGATTGAGACTATTAACAAGCTCATTAGAACTTCCAGGTATTTAGTTCAGGAATTAGGACGAGAACCGACTCCAGATGAGATTGCCAACAAGATGGAGTTTCCCTTGGAAAAGGTAAGAAAGGTCTTGAAGATTGCCAAGGAACCTATATCTTTGGAAACTCCGATAGGAGAGGAAGAAGATAGTCACTTAGGTGATTTTATTGAGGATAAAGGGATTATGTCTCCTTCGGAGGCTACAATAAATATGAATCTTGCCGAACATACCAGAGGCATTCTTTCTACTTTAACACCGAGGGAGGAGAAGGTGTTGAGAATGCGATTCGGTATCGGTGAACGGGCGGATTACTCGCTGGAAGATGAGGCGGATAATTTAGATGAAACCATGGCACTGGCCAAGGAGATAGAGGCAAATGCTTTAAGGAAGGTGAGAAATCTTTCCAGGAAAAGGGAAATAAAGCGGGAGCGAAATAAGACCTTGACAGAAATTTAGAATGAGTATAAATTACCAAGTTGTTTTGAGAAGTAAGCTTAAATGTTTACAAAACCTGTAAACATCTCGAAATCCACCTCCGATGGATTTGATAACATATTAATTTTTAAGTGAAATTGAAGTTCCATGTGGTTAACTGTAGGGGACTTCTAAATGTTAAGGGATAGCACTATTACATTTGTCAGCTATGCTTGCTGTGCGTTTTAATGGAAATTTCAAAGGTCTTGTGCTTTGGGCCCATAGCTCAGTTGGTAGAGCCACCGGCTCATAACCGGTAGGTCCCTGGTTCGAACCCAGGTGGGCCCACCATCTTTTGGTGAGAGCATATTTTTAGAATCTTTTTTAGGTAATGGATATCTGTAATAAAACAGAAATGTGTGTGAATGATTGTATATGGCTGCTATTAAGCAAACATCATGTTGTTCAGGAGATTCTCATTCCGTAAAAAATGCACCAATTTGGTGCATTTTTTTTTGTAAATGAGTTGTAACTGAATGAAGGAGGGAGTTTATTGAAGAAACATATATTATTATTAATTGAACTTCAGAAAAACGATTTAGAGATGAAAGAAATAAAAATGAAGAATGAGAAATTGCCGGAGAAGATAGCCGAACTTGATACGGAATTTCAGAGTTTTGAGGACCAGGTGGGGGAGGAAAGGAGAAGGTTTGAAGAATTAAATGTGATGCACAGAGAAAAAGAGGAAAGCCTTAAAAGAGGGATCGAAAGTCTGAAAAAGACTAAAAATAGATTGCTGGAGATAAAGACAAACAAAGAATATCATGCTATGCTTAAAGAGATTGAAACTGTCGAGGGGAAAAACAGCGAGATCGAAGATGGGACTATATATATTTTAGAAGAAATAGATGTCGTAAGGGAAGGATTGAAAAGTAAGGAAGAGGAACTGAACGCTTATCGTTTGAAGTATGAAAAAGCAAGAAGTGAGATTGAGCAGGCAATAAATTCTATTGATTCTGAACTTTTAGCATGTCAGAAGAAAATTGATGATGTGAGGGGAAAAATTGATAAAGATCTCGTTAAAAAATATGAGATTATTAAGGAAAAGAGAAACGACCTTGCCGTGGTTTCGGTGTGGAATGGAGTTTGTGGTGGATGTCACATGAATATTCCTCCTCAGATGTACAACGAATTGCAAAAATTTGAGGATTTGATATTATGTCCTAACTGTAATAGAATTATACATTGGAGTGATATAGATAAAAATTAGCTTAACATCTTTTAGTGGTGTCGGAGTAGGTAGGATGATCGCTGGTTCGGTTGTGCAGTGAACTTGTTCTGAATTTGTTTCAGGACTAAAGAAGCATGCCGGACTGGAGGAAAGTCCGAGCTCCACAGGGCAGGATGGTCGCTAACGGCGACTGGGGGTGACCCTAAGGAAAGTGCCACAGAAAATATACCGCCCGGTGAGACTGGCTCTGTCCATCACACCGGGTAAGGGTGAAAAGGTGAGGTAAGAGCTCACCAGTTTTCCGGGTGACCGGGGAAGCTTGGTAAACCCCATCTGGAGCAAGACCAAATAGGAGAACGTTTGAGAGTAGCCCGCTCGAAGTTCTCGGGTAGTGTCGCTTGAAGCAACAGGCAACTGTTGTTCCAGATTAATGATCATCACCCCCTTTCGGGTAACCGGGAGGGAGAACAGAACTCGGCTTACGATCTGCTCCGGCACACTTCAAGAAAATCAGCGTTCAGCTATCAACTGTCAAATTTGAACTAAGCCATTATGATCGTTTGTGATTCAAACTTACTAAAGAACCTAGAATATGGACGTTTTACCAATGATATGAATGAGGTGAAGCGTGTGCTTATATTTTTCATCAAAAAGCTCAGTGCTGATAACTGAACTGAACAGCGAGCGCATTCCCCGCAGCTTGCTGCGGGGAGCTTCAATACTTCCTTTGAAAAGAAAAGTTATGACTAAAAAATCCCAAATGATCTGCATTTTTCTTATTGGTTTGTCCATCATATTTGTGGGGAAGGGTCACACTTACGATGTTATGCAGGCAATGAGGGTGGCTGATAGTTATCTTAAAAGGGGACTTGAACTCGAAGCAATTGGGGCCTATCAGGATATTGTAGATAATTCTAATGATTATGACATGCAGGCAAAATCGGTGTTAAGGATAGGAGATATTTACAGTTATTTTCTGAATAATGATGATCTGGCGCTGGAAAAATATTCTATTGTGAAGGAAAAATATCACAGGAGCGAATATGTTGGGAATGCTTATTTCAATTCGGGGATGATCCTCTACGAGAAAAGGAAGAATAGAGAGGCGTTGGAGCAATTCAGGAAGTATCTTGAAATGGATCCCCAGGGTAAGAGGAGGGGAACTGCCGAATTTATGATCGAGATCTGTTCAAAGCCTTCCACCATGATCAAAAAGGAAGATAAAAAAGAGACTTTCAAAATATCTATAGATGAAAAGATAAGGGTCTTGATCATTGAAGGTAAGAAGGAGATTACTATAAGCTGCTCTACCCCATTTATGGTGAAGGATTTAAATGGGATGAATACACTTTTCAGATTGCCCTCCGACCAGATTGCTGTTGTAAGGACAAACAGTAAAACCATAATGGTAAATGATACTGCCTTGCCCTCCTCCAGCAGGTTGATTCTACTTCCATCTGAAGAGGGAATATTGAAGATAAACAGTAAATCCTACAGGGGAAGGATCAGGATACAAAAAAGCACAGATGGAGGGGTGGATGTTGTCAATATTTTAGGATTGGAGGAATATCTTTATGGTGTTGTACCAAAAGAAATGTCTCCGCGTTGGTCCTCAGAGGCGCTTATGGCACAGGCAATAGTAGCAAGAAGCTATGCAGTTTATCAGAAGATGAAAAATGAGAACAAAGACTATGATGTTTATTCCACAATGTATTCTCAGGTATATGGAGGACTGGATGTGGAATCTCAATTTTCTAACAGAGCTGTAGATGAAACCAGGGGGAAAATACTTATTTACGATAATCAGCCGGTTCTGGCCTATTTTCATTCAAACAGCGGTGGACGAACCGAGAATGCAAAGAATGTATGGACGGCGGATGTTCCTTATCTTAAAGGAATTCCAGATAGCTATAGTACAAAAGCTCCAAATTATTTATGGACTCTATTTTTGAGCCTTGATGAAATAAAAGGAGCCCTTAATAAACGTGGTTTTGGTATTGGTGATATATATGAGATTGCCGCCGTAGAGGTCAGTCCCAGTGGCAGGGTTAAGAGAGTAAGGATATTGCATAGCGGTGGGGAAAGTGTCCTTACCGGCAATAACTTTCGTATCAAAGTAGATCCTACAATGATTAAAAGCACTCTCTTTACCATGACAAGAGAAAAGAACGGGATTCGTTTTGACGGCAGAGGGTACGGCCATGGTGTTGGGCTCAGTCAGTGGGGAGCATATATAATGGCAAAGGAGGGATATTCCTATCGAGAGATCTTAAAACATTATTATTCAGCGGTCGACATGAGGTAGGTAGGGTTGATAAGCCGAGAGTGAGAAATCAAAACATGGCGCTCGAATTTCTGCATCTGAATTCTTCATCCTGAGGCCTTCTGTTTTTACAGGCCGTTCCTTTTATAAAACCGCATCGGCATTGGGTGATATTCTGTCTCTACCAAACTTGATGGGAGAAAGAGAAAGTCAGTTCCCTTATACGGGGTGTAATAAGTGGTTGAGATATGGAAAAAAGACGGAAGCTTTTAAAAAAGGCCGGGAGAGGTTCCGCTCCCGGCCTTTTTTACTTTTCATTATTCTTTTCCCACCTATCTGTGTTTTTTAAGTGGATTGTCTGATACTATCCAATAAAATAGCTCATGTAGGGGTTTGCATAAAGGAGAACAAGCGAAACGACAAGGGCATATATGGCGATAGATTCTGCCATGGCCATACCTACAAGCATCGTCATCAATATCTTTCCCTGAACTCCGGGGTTTCTTCCAACTGCTGTACATGCTCCGTTAGCGGCCTGACCTATTCCCATCCCTGCGCCAATTGCACCCATGCCGATAGCAAAACCGGCTGCAAGCATGGCGCCTACAGCGAAGGCAACTTTTACGTACGATTCACTGGTGGGGAGTGCTTCCGCAGCAAAGGCCACTGGTGAAGATAATAGCAGGGCAGCCGTTGTAGTTAAGAGTGTTAATAACATCTTTCTGAGTTTCTGAAACATTTTTATTTTCCTTTCATTGTTAATTAGTTTTTATCTTTCCCTTTTATCTTTATAGCATAAAGAGCGTTTCTGAAAAAGGGGAGATCTTTGAGAACTAAAAGAGGATATTGCAACAGTTATGCCACTTCGTTATGGATTGAGGTTTCTGTTTTAACATAGCATAAACGTTCATATAATTTAAATTTTGGGATTCTGAACTCGATATTCTTCTGAAAAGCACAGCTTAACGTTTTGTTAAATTGCAATCTGTTAATTTAACGAATTTTAAAATTGGTACATATATCAGTATATTTTTATTGAAATATTTTGATTGGAACGATAGTATACAAAATTTAGACAGGTTTATTCTTGAGAGAATGGATGAAGGTTCTGGAACTTTGATTCGGCTGTGTTGGAGGAGGCATTTTTAAATATCTATCTCAATGCTATTGATGCAATGGAGGACCGAGGAAAACTCTTAATATCGACAGAACCGGTTAAAAATAAGTTAAATCCCTTGTTATTGAAGTCAAGGATAATGGTTGTGGCATTGATAACGAAGACCTTCACCATATATTCAACCCATTTTTTACGAATGAGAAATACGGTACCGGTCTCGGGTTAGCCCAGGTTAAGAAGATTGTTGATCTGTACCAGGGAACGGTAGAGGTCATAAGTGAAAAGGGGAAAGGAACAACAGTTTGCATAACATTTCCGGTTTTCAGTGAGGAGACGGGAGAAGGATTGGAGATTCAGGCGTAAGCCCGTAAAAAGCCGATGAGACCATTGGGCTCCGCTTTATCGTTTGATTCCTTTAATCCTCTAAGTCTATGCGGTTTTAGCCGATAGAAACTTACAATCACCATATTCAGGGAGTGGTGGCATGTCGAAAGTTCTTGTAGTTGATGATGATAGCTCTATATGTGAGACCCTCAAACTATATTTGACTGCAGAAGGGTATGAAGTACATATCGCCCTGACCGGCACTGATGGGTTGAACAAGGTAGTTGAGGTTTCGCCTGATGTTGTAATCCTGGACATAGAACTTCCGGACATTAGTGGTTTTACTGTATTTGAGGATCTGAAAGGAGATGTTGAAAGTACCAAAGTGATTATGACTTCTGCTCATCATGATATGGAGACGGCTATTAAGGCAATGAAGGAGGGGGCTTTTGATTACATTCACAAACCTATTGATGTTGATGAGCTGGACATAACTATTCGGAAGGCATTAACAACCCTTGAAATGGAGAAGAAAATAAATGGTCTCCTCCCGGAGCCTTCGAGAGATTTCAAGGTCGGAGATATTATTGGTACGGGCAGTGCGATGAGAGAGATTTTTAAGACCATTGGGGTTGTTTCTCAGAGCAAAACGACAGTGCTTATTCAAGGAGAGAGTGGAACTGGCAAGGAACTGATTGCGAAGGTTATACATAATAGCACTTCGAGCAGTGAGCCTTATATAGCGATAAACTGTTCTGCCATTGTTGATACCCTCCTTGAATCTGAACTTTTCGGTCATGAAAAGGGTTCCTTTACGGGAGCGATAAGTAAAAAATTGGGCAAATTTGAGCTTGCCCGTTACGGTACAGTTTTTTTGGATGAGATAAGCGAGATGTCAATAAATCTTCAAGCCAAGCTTTTAAGAGTATTGCAGGAAATGGAGTTTGAGAGAGTTGGCGGGAAAGATAGAGTAAAGGTTAACGCAAGGATAATCGCTGCTACTAATAAGGACCTAAGGAAACTCGTAAAGGAAGGTAATTTCAGAGACGATCTTTATTATCGTCTGAATATTGTATCGATGAACATTCCCCCCCTGAGAGAGAGGAGTGAGGATATTAGCCCTCTTGTCGACTATCTCCTCAAAAAAATCAATCGTGATTTACATAAAAATATTGTCAGTGTATCCCGTGAGATGATGGATATCTTTATGAAATACAGCTGGCCTGGAAATATCAGGGAGCTGGAGAATCTTCTGGTTAGAGCCGTTGTTATAACTAAGGGGCAGGTTCTCGGAAAAAGTGACTTTCCTGATCTGTTGGAGGACTTTCCCGAAAGAGAAAATCAGAGTGAGATGATAAGCGAAGGAAATGAAAAAGATGAGGATTTTGAAATCTGTACCATAGATGAGATAGAGAAGAAGCATATAAGGCGGGTTATCAAGAAAACTGGCAAGAATAAGGGTGAAGTCTGCGAAATACTTGGTATCTCGCGGCCTACTCTTGAGAGGAAATTAGAAAAGTATGGTATAGAATTTGAGTAATGATGAGTGTTTGGCAGTAAGTAATCAACATTCTATTCCATAAAGCGTCAAAGCCGCAACCCCAAAAGTGCCTAAAGTGAGCTAAAGTTAGTGTACACGCCTTCGGCGCGGTCAAATTTGAAACAGGCTGCGCTGAAAGCGCATTTTTTAACTTTAGGCACTTTAGCTCACTTTACACTCTTAACTAAATCTTGCTGTTTGAACTGGTACCAACATCTACGCAAAAAACGCAGTTGTTGTGAATAAAGACTCTAATAACTATGAAAATAACATCGGTAGACTTTATAAAGAGTGCCAGGGAGCCCTCCCAATATCCCAAGAGTTTACTTCCTGAGGTAGCCTTTGCCGGCAGATCCAACGTGGGAAAATCTTCGCTTATTAACGTGCTTGTTAATCGAAAAAGGCTTGCCAAAACGAGCACAACCCCCGGAAGGACGAGACTTGTAAATTTTTTTGTGGTAAACAGCCTGCTTTATTTTGTCGACCTTCCCGGTTATGGATATGCCAGGGTGCCCCTTTCTGTGAAGATGGATTGGGGACCCATGGTGGAGAGATATTTCAGAGAACGGGAGAATTTGCGCCTTGTTATTTTAATCCTTGATGTAAGAAGGGATCCGTCTGAGAACGATCTTTCTCTTCTTGAATGGTTCCGTTTTTACCGTATTTGTTTTCTTGTCGTCTTGACAAAAATTGACAAACTTTCCAAGAACCAAATAAGGATTCGACAGCAACGCATAAAAGAAATACTAGGATTACCTCTTAATAGTAATATAATTCTATTTTCTGCAAAGACTGGCGAAGGAAAAGGGGCTGTCTGGAAAGAGATAGAAAAAAATACAGGAAGTCAGTAAACCGTTTCTTTTCGTAGTGAGACCTTTGCAGAACTTCCCTAAAGCCGTATAAAGCTTTGGCTGATCTTTAACAGTTGCAAAAATATAGTTATGTAATATAGGGTGCATAGTTGGGATAGAAAAGTTCTTGGTGCTGCCCCGATTGCTCTTTACATAATTTATACCTTCCGAATGTTAGTGGGAATAGCAACACCCACAGCGTGAAAGACCTTGCCACGGTACCGACAGATGAATCAAATTTTTCAATATCTTAACAATGACAAAAGATCATCGGTAGTGATTTTACGCAAAGAGCTTGACATATATATAATTAATAAGTATAAGAAACGGTTCTACGATACAACGGATGGGAAGAAACGGAATGACTCTTCGTGACAATATTATATACACAGCAATGAAGCTTTTTTCAGTAAAGGGGTATACAAGCACTTCTGTGACGGACCTGCTGGAAGCAGTGGGAACGTCCAAAGGGGGTTTTTACAATCATTTCAAAAGCAAGGATGAACTGTTTTTCGAAGTTTTGAATGAAGCGAATAAAATCTGGAGAAAATGTTGTTTCCAGGGGTTGAGCGATATTAAAGACCCTATTGAAAAGTTGAAGACCTTTCTTGTAAATTATAGAGACCGATATCTGAAAAATTCGGAGTCATTCCCCGGAGGCTGTATCTTCATAACGTTTTCCGTCTGTCTGAATGGTCAACGTCATGATCTTACGTCTGCTATTACTGAACAGTTCTGGAGACTAAGACGAATGATAAAGAATCTCCTTGATGAAGGGAAGGCAATAGGAAGGATCGGGACTAACGTTGACACAATCAGCACGGCTGAAATAATCTTTTCCACAATGCTCGGTTCTTCGGTTTTGTATCGTGCGGATAAATCAGAAAAAGGTCTGGACCATTCTATCAATGCATTAATAGATTTTATAGATTCCTTAATGCCGAAAGCTGATAATTCCGCATAGCGCATTAATATAATGACGTCCGTATTCCGCCAAGTGTCCTGAACGAGACTTAACTTCACAGTGGCAGTACCTCCCGGATTAAAAGCAAGGATTCCACATCAGAATATACCTTCTTGCGAAAAGTGACCCTGTAAAATTGATTGAGTATCGTTTGACGCAACCTTTCACAAAAACCGACACCTTTTCAAATTGCATCTTCTGGATTTCCTGTAACAATTTTGCCCGTCTCATCGGCTACCTCCGGGTGACCATTTTAGACTGAACAGATTATGTACACAATTCCGGACAGTTAAATTCTTTCTAACACAGGGGAAAACTAATTACTTGACATAAAGGGAGCAGTATAGTAGAGGAAGAGAAACAGACCGGTCGGTTTCTCTTCCTTGGCGGGTGTCCGGGCTACCGTTTTGAAGTAAATATATGATGAAACATCAACAAGTTATGCATTTTGTGGAAGGTAAGGAGATGGAGGGTTTGAAATAGAAGACGCAAGTAACAGTAGCAATAATGGCCTTTTGTCACGTACCGGCCTTTATGCTTTGCATGTAGGGTTGATTTCCTAAGCGAGCATTAATTGAGTGCTGCTGCCTTAAAAAAGGACATTGCTGAGATGTTTTAGATTGCAGGAGATGTCCTTATATATCTTAACTGTCACCGTAGTAACAAACTATTAATAAAGGAGATAGAATATGGAATTTGCATTTACCGAACGAGAAGAGATGTTGAGAAAGGCTGTCCGTGAATTTGCGGAGAGTGAGATACCGCAAAGGATGGAGGCCATGGAGGAGACTGGTGAGTTCCCTGTGGATCTCATGAAGCCCATGGCTCAGGTCGGCATTACCGGTGTTATAACGCCGCCGGAATTTGGTGGGGTAGGAATGGGTTATGTGGCAAGAACGATAGTTCTCGAAGAACTGGGTCGTGTCTGTGCAGCCTTTCCGATGTCAATGCAAGTCCATCACATGGCCTGCGCCGCGATAAACGATTTTGGCACCGATGAACAGAAAAAGAAGTATCTGCCGGTGCTTGCAGCTGGTGAGACCTTTGGTACCGTGGGTGTCACTGATCCCGCAGGCGGGTCTGACCTTATCGGGATGAAGTGCACGGCAGAGCTGAAAGGTGACAAGTATATCTTAAACGGTCGTAAATGCTTCATTACCAATTCGCACCTCTCCAATTTATGGATCGTTGTTGCCAAGACCGGCGAAGGCGCTAAAGGATTAAGCGCTTTTATCGTGGAAAATGGTACGCCTGGCGCGAAGCTCGGAAGAAAAGAGAATAAATTTGGTCTTCGCGGGGCGAACACGGGCGAGTGGGCCTTTGACAACTGTGAAGTTCCGAAAGAGAACCTGATTGGCCAGGAAGGACAGGGAATGACCGTTGCGCTTAAAACCATCAGCGAGACGGGTCGTACCGGTATGGCTGCAGTCGCTCTGGGTATCCTGCAGGCGGTATATGAGGAAGCGGGCAAATTTGCCAACGAAAGGGTCCTCTACGGCAAGCCTATCAGCACCCTTCAGGCGATTCAGTTCCTGATGGCCGAGATTTACACACAACTGGATATTTGCCGGTTGCTGAATTATCGTGCAAACTGGATGAAAGATCAGAACATGCGCTGTGATACGGAAACCGGTATGGCGAAATACTATACCTGTAATGCTGCGGTTGAAGCGGCGAAGAAGGCGATAGAGATACACGGATCTTACGGGATAATGAGAGAATATGCTGTCCAACGCCTCTTCAGAGATGCAATGGTTACCGTTCCGGCAGGCGGCACAGCGGAAGTCGCCAAGATAGGTATAGGAAGGGCGGCATTGGCTCCGTTTAAGAAGAAGTAACAGGGAATATTGAATCCGACAGGAAGGTACTAATATGAAAAGGATCATTGTCTGTGTGAAGCCTGTGCCCGATCCGAAACACTGGGATAAGGTAAGCATGGATCCCGAAACGAAGACATTAAAGCGGGAGGAGATTCCAAGCGTTATGAATCCTCTCGATAAGCATGCCCTTGAGGCCGCCCTCGAATTGCGGGACGTTCATGGCGGAGAGGTGGTCCTCCTATCTATGGCGCCGCCCTTTGCAAAGACCATCCTTAGGGAAGGACTGGCGATGGGTGCTGACCGGGCTGTTTTATTGTCTGACCGCGTCTTTGCCGGCTCAGACAGCTTGGCGACAGCAGAGATTCTGGCCGTTGGTTGTCGGTGGATAAAAGATTTTGACCTCGTGCTGTGCGGCAATATGTCCATCGATGGTTCAACGGCGCAGGTCTGTTCGCAGCTGGCTGAGATGCTTGGACTGCCAAATGTGATGCATGTGACGGGTCTGGACTGGTCTTCCGAGGGTGGTTTTATGATTACGCAGAAGATTGAGCACGGCTATGTGAAGCTTTCGGCTGAGTCTCCTCTTGTCCTCTCTGTACGGAAAGAGCTGAATAAGCCGAGATACATACCATTCACCGGTATATTGGCGGCTGAGTCGAAGGAAATATCCGTACTTTCAAATGAAGATTTGTGCGTGGGATCTGAGTGCATCGGACTCGGTGGCTCTCCCACAAAGATGGCGGGTCTGGAGCTTCGCAAGTTTCAAAGGGCAAAGGAGAAACTGGAAGGCACCGTCGATGAGGTAGTCAAGAAACTGGTTGAAAAAATATATCAGTGCGGTGTGATTGAATGTTAAGGAGTTTATCAATGGGCACGAAGAGTAACCGTGATGTATGGGTTTTTGCGGAGCAACGGCATGGTGAACTACATGACGTGAGTCTCGAGCTTTTGGGAAAAGCGAGGGAACTGGCAGATTGTTCCGCAAGCAAAGTAGTGGCAGTCCTGATGGGTTATAAAGTCAGGGACCTTACTCAGAGGCTTATCGACTGTGGAGCGGACCTGGTGATTCTGGCTGATGACCAGCGTTTGGAAAATTATCGACTTCTTCCCTATACGCACATTTTCGAGAGATTAATCAAAGAGCATGGACCGGACATTGTTCTGATGGGAGCCACTGCCATGGGCGTGGAACTTGCACCCCGTATAGCGGCAAGAATCAGAACTGGGCTTTCGGCACACTGTATTGACCTTAAGTTGGATGACGAGGGGAATCTGTTGCAGGTAGTGCCCGGATGGGGCGGAGGCATCGTTGCAACCATTGCCTGTCCTGACCATCGTCCCCAGATGTCTACCGTGATGCCCGGAGCTATGACGGCTTTGCCGGAAACAGCGCGGGAAGGAAAGATTGAAGATGTATCCGTTGAACTGCCGGATTCCAATATGGGTCCTGAAATTATCGGGGTTGAATGTGTCGCGGTCATGGGACAGCCCCTGGAGAAGGCCGACGTGGTCGTTGCTGGCGGATGGGGTATCGGAAGCGAGGAAAACTGGTCGCTTCTGGAAGAACTTGCCCGTCTCTTGGGTGGAGCCGTGGGGACCACCCGACCGCCTGTTGATGAAGGATGGGCTCGGGAAGAGCAGATGATAGGCCAGAGCGGGAAAACCGTCCGGCCCACGCTGTACATCGGCGTAGGAATCTCGGGAGTGATGCATCACGTGGTGGGCATGGATCAGTCGAAGTACATAATAAGCATCAACAGCGATCCCAATGCTGATATCTTCGAATTATCCGATGTGATCATCGCGGAGGACTTCAAAAAAATCCTGCCGCCGCTTATTGAGGAGATAAAATCAAAGATTAATAAATAGTATGATGGTGTTTTATCCACTGGTTCAAATCGTTCTGCCCGCCAAGCTGATCGGTTTCGGCCTGACGCTACTGATTCAGGGATACCTGTGTATCTATCTGGCATTTGCCATGTGCACAAATAATGTGCAGCGAGGCGTAGCAGGTGTGATGGGCGCCGTGCTGGTGACAGCCAATTATGTGAAACTCTGGGGCAGCCCCATTTGGTCCGGTCCCACATTGGCCCTTATTACCGGGACGGTGCTTTATTTCGCTCTGGAACATTATTCGGAAAAGAAAAAATAAATACAGCGGAAAGAAGATGTTACGGTAAAGGCCATCCGTGATGGAGAGATAAAACCGCCTGAGAATAATAATGGATAATAGCTTCAAAAAAGTACGGGCATGAATGAAACCGTAGGCTTCTGAAGTTTTGAATACTTTGGAAGCCTACAAATTTGTTGGGAAGATTTTTTATTAAGAAAGGAGATAGGGAGGAGTTTGTTCCTGAAACCTTAATCTACTATTATGGAATTTGACAAAGAAAGATTCAGTGTGTTTCTCAAGGCTGGACTCCCGTTTACCGTGATCGGGGTGATCGTGGTTTTTGGGGGATTGTATCTTATCAAACGCATCTTCAGTGACAATGAATATCTCACTGTCATTCTCTTTGGTTGGCTTGCGCTGTTCTGGTTCGTCTATCAATCTTTGTTCCGAAAAAGCATCAAAAAAGAAAAAGATAAGTATAAATCTTGAATATTCGAACCAACCGTGCTAATTATCGTAATTATGACGATACGTTGTCCGAGAGGTTCAAATTGCAAGAACCTGATAGGTGCTCGTATGAAGAAATCGGGAATTCGGTGGGCTATCGATGGAGGACAGACTGTTCTCACTCTGCGATCTATGATCTGAAGTAACCGTTGGGAAAAATTTTGGTTATGTTTCCTTCGGCAGCATTTTTCCGACTTACAGACGTAATATCAGATGTCCAAACAAGGGCACACAAGTTTGTGTATGCCACCCATAATAAGTATTAATTTAAGAATCCCGAATAATTAAGTTAGAGCTTATGCCCGCTGGTAGAGGGGATATCCGGCTTTTTACGAAGCCGCCATTCTTCATTTTTGTAAGATCATCAATCCCGAGGTGTAAAAGTTGTTAAAGGATAGTGAAAAAATTGGCGCAGTGATGGTTGTCGGTTCGGGAATAGCAGGAATCCAGGCTTCCCTTGATCTTGCCAATTCCGGGATAAAGGTATACCTCGTTGAAAAGGATATCAGTATTGGCGGTGTCATGGCTCAGCTCGATAAGACATTTCCTACCAACGACTGTTCTACCTGTATCCTGTCTCCAAAACTGGTTGAAGTTGGAAGACACCCGAATGTGGAAATCATGACGAGGAGATCGGTAGAATCTGTTGAAGGGGAGCCGGGGCGCTTCAGGGTGAAACTTTCGAAGAGGCCACGGTTCGTCGATCTGGATAAATGTACGGGATGTGGTGATTGTGCTAATGTCTGTCCTATATCCGTTCCAGCGGGTTTTAACGAGAACCTGGATAAGAGAAAGGCCATATACCGGCATTTACCCCAGGCCATACCAAGTGCTTTTGCCATAGACAAATTGGGGACAGCACCGTGCAAGGCAGCATGTCCGACCCATATCAGCGTACAGGGCTATGTGGCCTTAATCGCGGAGGGGAAATACAGGGAAGCGCTCAAGCTTATTAAGAAAGACAATCCGTTCCCAGCCGTCTGCGGCAGGGTTTGCCACCATCCTTGTGAGTCGGTTTGTAAAAGAGGAGAGGTGGAGGAACCAATTGCCATTATGCAGTTGAAAAGATTTGTGGCCGACCTCGATCTTTATGATGATACAAAGTATATTCCGGAAATAAAGGAAAAGAAGAATAAAAAGGTTGCCATAATAGGATCCGGTCCCGCCGGGCTGAGTGCGGCTTATTATCTTGCCATCGAAGGGTATCAGGTTACTGTATTTGAGGCCCTTCTAGTCGCCGGCGGAATGCTCACGGTGGGTATTCCGGAATACCGCCTCCCCAAAGACATCCTCAACGCGGAAATAAAAATCATTGAAGACATGGGCGTTGAAATCAAGCTCAACACAAAAGTCGGCAGAGATATCACAATGGGTAACCTCAAAGATCAATACGATGCCTTATTTATTGGTGTAGGCTCCCATGTCAGCAGCAGACTTGACGTCCCCGGAGAAGAGCTTGAAGGGGTCGTTCACGGGATCGATTTCCTGAGAAGAGTGAGCTTAGGTGAAGAGGTTTTCTTGGGGGACAGAGTTGCAGTGATCGGTGGTGGAAATGTTGCGATGGATGCCGTCCGTACGGCGCTCAGAACCGGCTCCAGAGACGCTTTTGTGCTCTACAGGAGATCACGTGCCGAGATGCCCGCCTTATCTGAAGAGATCGAAGGAGCAATAGAGGAAAAAGTTAAAATAGAATATCTAGTGGCGCCTGTCAAGATACTTGGCAGGGACGGTAAAGTGACCGGTGTCGAATGTGTCCGCATGGAGTTGGGCAAACCTGATGAGAGCGGGCGCAGAAGTCCCGTTCCGATAGAAGGATCAGAATTTATACTCGAAGTCAACACGATTATTCCTGCTATAGGCCAGACAAGTGACCTGTCATTTATGCCGGAGGAAAGAGGAATTTCTATCAACAGGTGGAACACTTTTGAAGTTGACCCGGTGACCTTTGCTACCAGCATGGAAGGTATTTTTGCAGGTGGTGACAATGTCACGGGTCCTGCCACTGTGGTTGAGGCCATAAATGCAGGGAAAGAGGCTGCTGTTTCCATAAACCGTTATTTGAGTGGAGAGGATATTAAGGCGGGCAGAGAGAAGGATTGGACTCAGAATGTTGCAGATAAAGCTGATACCGGTGGGATAAAGAAGATTGAACGATACAGACCGTCGATTCTCGACCCGGAAAAGAGAATAGCTGATTTTAGTGAAGTTGTAAATATTTTGGATGAGGGGGATGCTGTTGGAGAGGCCGGAAGGTGTCTTGCCTGTGGGATATGTTCTGAATGTTACCGGTGTGTTGATGTTTGCCTGGCCGATGCCGTCGACCATGAGATGAAAGAGACGGAAGAAAACATCGAGGTCGGCGCTATTATTGCCGCCCCTGGCTTTGAAGTCTTTGATGCGAGGCTGAAAGGAGAATACGGATTTGGTCTTTATGATAATGTGGTAACAAGTATTCAGTTTGAAAGAATACTGTCCGCGTCCGGTCCCTATTTCGGTCATGTTAAAAGACTTTCTGATGGCATGCAGCCTAAAAAGATAGCCTTTATACAGTGTGTGGGTTCGAGAGATATATCCTGCGGAAATAGCTGGTGTTCTTCCGTATGCTGTATGTACGCAACAAAGGAGGCGATTATCGCCAAAGAACATCTCGGGGGGCTTGAACCCTCGATATTTTATATGGATATCCGTGCCTACGGAAAGGATTTTGACCGGTTTGTCGAAAGGGCCAGGAAGGAGTACGGTGTTAGATATATCAGATCGATACCGTCGACAATTAAGGAGATGCAGCGGACGAAAAATCTTCTTATTACATATATTCTGGAAGACGGGACGCTGACTGAGGAGGAGTTTGATATGGTGGTCCTCTCAGTAGGCTTAACCCCGCCAAAGGATGCCCCGGAGCTTGCGGAGAGTTTGGGGATAGAGTTGGAAGAACACGGTTTCTGCAAAACCTCTCTCGAAAATCCTGTCCAGACTTCCCGTGACGGTGTATTTGTCTGTGGAGCCTTTGGCGGTCCCAAGGACATACCTGAAACTATTATGGAAGCGAGTGGCGCCGTAGCATGTGCAGAAGGTCTGCTGGCTTCCCGGCGTGGGACTCTGATTGCGGAAGAAAAAATTCCTTTGGAAAAAGATCTGAGAGGGGTTGGCCCGAGGATCGGTGTTTTTGTCTGCCATTGCGGAATCAATATAGGAGGGGTGGTAGATGTGCCCGCAGTGGTTAAATATACAAAAGCCCTTCCCAATGTGGTTTATGTTGAGGAGAACCTCTTTACCTGTTCCCAGGACACGGCGGTAAAGATGGCTGAGGCAATCAAGGAGCAGAACCTTACCAGGGTCGTGGTTGCGTCTTGCTCTCCCCGAACACATGAAGGTCTTTTTCAGGAAAATTGTGAAAATGCCGGCATGAACAGGCACCTCTTTGAGATGGCAAATATCAGGGATCAGGACTCATGGGTCCACATGAATGAACCTGAAGCGGCAACGGAGAAGGCAAAGGACCTTGTCCGTATGTCTGTTGCTAAGGCTGAGTATTTAAACCCCTTGACGCCGGGGCAGCTTGGCATCAATAAGAAAACAGTAATTATCGGTGGTGGCCTTGCCGGGATAACGGCTGCCCTTTCTCTTGCTGATCAGGGTTTTGAATCCTATCTTATAGAAAAGGAAGAGGAACTGGGTGGAAATTATCGTAAGCTGTACAATACCCTGGAGGGCCTTGATGCCGTTGACCATATGGGGCGACTGCTGAACCGTGTTGAAAAGAGTGATCTTATACATGTTTATACCGGGGCGGAGATAAAAGATATCGAGGGATTTATCGGCAATTACAAGACTACAATTGATGCCCGGGGAGTCGAGCACCGGTTTGAACATGGTGTGGTCATTGTAGCGACTGGTGCATACGAACTTGATACAGATGAATATCTCTATGGTCAACATGATAACGTGGTGACTCAGCGTGAGCTTGAAAAGCTCATTTATGAAAAGGACAGAAAGATTGCCGATGCGAAGAGCGTGGTCATGATACAGTGTGTCGGTTCAAGGAATGCCGAAAGGCCATACTGCAGCAGGTATTGTTGCAGTGAGGCCATAAAAAACGCGCTGAAGATAAAAGAAGCCGATCCGAATAAGGATGTAACCGTCCTTTACAGGGATATAAGGACGTATGGATTTAAAGAAGATTATTATACAAAGGCGCGGGAGGCCAATGTTAAGTTTATCTGCTTTGACGAAGGCAGTGAGCCCAAAGTGGAGGGCGTAAATTCCAAAATTTCCGTAACAATTTTTGACCCGGTTTTGGGTAAAACGGTAGAGCTTGAAGCGGACATCCTCGCGCTGAGTGTCGGTGTAGTTGCCAATCCTGATAATAATCTTATCGGGAAAATGCTGAAAGTATCGTTGAATCAGGATGGGTTTTTCCTTGAGGCCCATGTAAAGTTACGGCCTGTAGATTTTGCGACGGATGGTGTTTTCCTATGCGGAATGGCCCATTCTCCAAAGATGAGCGATGAGACCATCACGCAGGCCAATGCCGCTGTATCCAGGGCGTGCACTATTCTGACAAAGGATTTTATAGAATCTGAAGGAAAAGTTGCCTATGTAATCAAGGAGAGATGCATGGCCTGCGGACTCTGCGAGGAAAACTGCCCCTTTTCTGCCATAGAGGTGGATGAGAACGAGGGCTGCGCGGTGGTGAACGCAGTACTCTGTAAGGGTTGTGGTGTGTGTGCTGCATCGTGCAGGATGAATGCGGTTGATTTGAATGGATTTAATAATGAGGAAATTCTGGCGCAGATAGCTGCCCTGACAGGTTAGAGTCTTTATTCTTAACGACTGCGTTTTTTGTACAGATGTTTGTACCAGTTCAAATAGCAAGATTTAGTTAAGAGTGTAAAGTGAACTAAAGTGAGCTAAAGTGCCTAAAGTTAAAAAATGCACTTTCAGCGCAGCCTATTTCGAATTTGACCGCGCCGAAGGCGTGTACATTAACTTTAGTTCACTTTAGGCACTTCAAACTTTAGGCACTTTTGGGATTGTGGCTTTGCTGCTTTAGAGGAATATATGTCTGAAAACAAACCAAATAAAGGCTGGGAGCCGAAAATCGTTGCTTTTTGCTGTAACTGGTGCACTTATGCCGGGGCTGACCTGGCAGGCATAAGCCGGATACAGTATCCCCCGAATGTGAGAATAGTAAGAGTTCCGTGTACGGGGAGGATAAATCCCTTTTATATCGTCAAGGCTCTTCAGGAAGGGGTGGACGGTGTGCTTGTATCGGGTTGTCACCCTGGAGAATGCCACTATCTGACAGGAAATTTGTCTGCCAAGAGGAAATTTGCCATGTTGAAGAATTTTCTTTCATACATCGGTATAGAACCTGACAGGACTGTATTTACATGGATTTCTGCGTCTGAGGGTGAGAAATTTGCCCGGGTCGTCCAGGGGGTGACGGATGCCGTTAAGGTACTCGGGCCCCTGGATAAACTGGCAAAAAGGATATAATAACAGTTTACAGGGATCAGTGTGGTCAGTGGTCAGGGATCAGTCAAATACGACTGTGTCGGGCGAGACACCCGACCTATCATGGGGGTAGGACAGGCGTCCTCGCCTGTCTACAAGGTTAAAGGTAAACGGAAAATCTGAGATGCCGGAGAATATAGAAGAGAAACTACGAGAAGAAGCAAAGCGACTGTTAACTGAAAAAAAAGTTGACGTCATTGTGGGATATGAAAAAGGTACCCTTCCTCTCTGTTCCACACCCTGTTTTGTGTCAAATCCCGAGGATACAGACAGGCTCGTCTGGGATTTCTTCTGCAGGCAGAATTTAGCCAAGTATGTTCACGATTTACTTTTTCAGCATAAAGAATCACAAAGGAATGTCAAACCCGAGGAAAAAACAAAAAAAGTTGTAGGAGTTGTTGCGAGAGGGTGCACATCCAGATCCCTGATAATACATCTTCAGGAAAGACAGTATGACAGGGATGAGGTGGTGATCATCGGTGTTCCTTGCACAGGGTATGTAGCCCAGGCAAAGATCGCCGGTAGGGTAGGTGGCGAGGAGATACTCAAAGGGGAAGTTGCAGGGGATAGGGTCGTGGTTGAAACGGTAAGTGGCGTTAAAGATATTCCTCTAAGAGAGGTTATTGCCGACAATTGTCTTACGTGCCGTTTCAATAATCCGATCATATCAGATATGATGACAGCTATAAACGCCCCGCCGATGGGTGCCGATCAGGAATACGATCAGGTTGATGAATTTGAGAAAAAGCCGCTTGAAGAACGCTGGGCATATTTTACAGGTGAAATGAGCAAATGTATACGTTGTTATGCCTGCCGTAACGTTTGCCCTTCTTGCTACTGTAAAGTCTGTTTTGTTGAACAGAGCCAGCCCAGATGGCTCGGAATCGGTATAGACGAAACGGACACGCAGGTGTTTCAAATAATGAGAATGTTTCATATGGCAGGACGTTGTGTAGATTGCGGTGCCTGTGTTGAAGTATGTCCCATGGGTGTAGACTTGAGAAAATTTTTGAAAAAGCTGGATAAGGACGGGTTTGAACTATTTAACCATAGGGCGGGAGCTGTGCTTGATGAACCCCCGCCTCTTTCCACTTTCAGGGACACGGATAAAGACGAATTTATATTTGAGCCTGAGTAAACAAATGGCGGAGAAGAGATGGAGACTTTTTTAGATAAGGTCAATAGAAGGATAGGAAATGTTCCTATACAGAGATGCTATCATTGCCGAAAGTGTACGGCAGGGTGTCCTGTAACCTTTGCGATGGATTACAATATAGATACAATCATAAAGATGATTCAGATGGGTAAGGAAGACGAGGTGCTAAACAGTTCTACTATCTGGTTGTGTGCTTCCTGTGAGACTTGTATTACACGCTGTCCCAATGAGGTTGATATAGCCAGGATGATGGATGTCTTAAGGGAGATGGCGTTAGAAGCGGGCGTAGATGTTAAGGAAAAACGCATACTGAAATTCCATGAGGCCTTTCTCTCAAATATAAAGATGAGCGGGCGTATCAATGAACCCCTTATGATTGTTGATTATAAGTTAAAATCAGGTGATTACTTTTCTGATATGGCGATGGGCATAAAAATGTTTAAGAAAGGCAAGCTTTCTTTCTTATCGCCGAGAACAAGAGATATGAAATCAGTTAAAAAGATATTTGAGGAAACGAAAAAGTAGCTGAAAATGTATTGAGCATCGAAGAATCATATTTTTCAAAGCTCTCAAGGAGGATATAGTTGAAGGTTTCATATTATCCGGGGTGTTCCCTCCATGCCACGGCAAAAGAATATGATCAATCGGTTAGGGCTATAAGTAGAGCCTTGGGGATCGAACTCAAGGAAATCGAAGACTGGTCCTGTTGCGGTGCTTCTTCCGCCCACATGACCAATTTTAAATTGTCCGTCGCCCTTCCTGCCAGAAATCTCGTCGCCGCAGAAAAGGAAGGGTTCAATATGATGATGGTTCCCTGTGCGGCCTGCTTTAACCGTTTTAAAAGCGCACAGTACCATCTTCAAAGAGATGAATTGCTGAGAATTGAGACGGAGAATGTCATCGGTGAAAAATACAGGGGAACCATTGAGGTGAGGAATCCCCTGGATGTTATCTTCAACGAGATTGGCTGTGAAACCCTCAATGAAAAGGTGACGAGGAAATTGTCAGGTCTTAAACCGGTCTCTTATTACGGCTGTCTTCTGCTGAGACCCCCGGAGATCTGTGAGTTCGACAACTACGAGAATCCGTACATGATGGATGAGATCATGAAAAGCCTCGGTGCCGAATCGCGTCCCTGGTCATATAAGACGGATTGCTGTGGGGGAAGTCTTACCTTGGGCAAGACTGAAATTGTTGTTCACCTGGTGGATAAGTTGATGAGGATGGCAAAAGAAGCGGATGCCAATTGTCTGGTTACTGCCTGTCCGATCTGCATGGCAAACCTGGATATGAGGGCCAGTGAGGGTACGAGACTTCCAGCATTTTACTTTACAGAACTAATTGCCTTGGCAATGGGTCTCCCGGGGCCGGATAAATGGTTCAAGATGCACAATGTTGATCCGAGACCTCTACTTGGCTCTTTGGGTCTTATATGAAAGTGTCTAAAGTTTAAAGTGATCTAAAGTGCCTAAAGTTAAGGATTTTAGTTAATTACATATAACCCCAAGCGAATTTACTAAGGAAAGGGATGGAAAAAAGGCTAATAAAGAAGGAAATGCTTTCCGGTGTTATAAAAAGAATTTCTGAAGAGATGCCGGTTTATGCACCGGTTAGGGAAGGAAGAGATGTTCTTTTCAGGGTTTTGGAAAAGGGGATGGAACCTTTACTAGACTATCCCAATTCTAAAAATGCCCCCAAAAATATTTTCTTTCCTCATACTGAAGCAATGATGAAATATGCCAGAACCGACAGGGGAATGGAGATTTCGGGAAGCGGTGAGGAAGCAAAAGAGGCCGTGCTTTTTGGGGTTCGTCCCTGTGATGTCTTGAGTTTTGTCCTTCTGGATATGGTTTTTGACCAGAAGGAATACAGGGATCCCTACTATATTGACAGAAGGGATAAAACAACGATCATTTCTCTTTCCTGTGTGCACCCTCCCTACACAACCTGTTTCTGCACATCGGTGGGGGGGCATCCCATGTCTTCAGAAGGAAGCGATATACTGTTGACAGATCTCGGTGATACTTATTTTGTCGAGTTCCTGACTCTCAAGGGGAAGAAGCTTCTTGAAAAGTTTGAAGGCCTCTCGGAGGCTGATGACGCGGTGGATGCAAGAAAGAAGAAACTTTCTGATAACGCTGAAAAGGAGATTAGATCCCATGTTCCGGCGAAGGAGATCAAGGCCTGGCTGGATGACAATTTTGAGCACCCATTCTGGGATACAATCCACCAAAGGTGCCTTGCCTGTGGAACATGTACCTATCTCTGTCCGACCTGTCACTGTTTCGATATCAGTGATGAGAACAAGGGTAATCGTGGAAGGCGGATAAGGTCCTGGGACTCATGTATGTACTGGTTATTTACCCATGAAGCGTCCGGCCACAATCCAAGACCGTCCCAGAAGGAGAGATGGAGACAGCGGGTGATGCACAAGTTTAAGTACTATGTGGATAATTTTAATGCTATTTCCTGTGTTGGCTGTGGCAGATGTGTGAGAGATTGCCCCGTTAATATAGATATAAGAAAAATAGTTGAGGACATATCTAAACTGAAAGCTTTGAAACTATAAATCATCTTTCTCTTAGAGTCTTTATTTCTCAACAACTGCGTTTTTTGTGCAGATGTTGGTACCAGTTCAAACAGCAAGATTTAGTTAAGAGTGTAAAGTGAACTAAAGTGAGCTAAAGTGCCTAAAGTTAAAAAATGTGCTTTCAGTGCAGCCTGTTTCGAATTTGACCGCGCCGAAGGCGTGTACATTAACTTTAGCTCACTTTAGGCACTTCAAACTTTAGGCACTTTTGGTGTTGCGGCTTTACCGCTTTGGGAGACAGTAATGCAGAATCCATATATGCCGATTTCTGTTGATGTGGAGAAGATCATAACGGAGGTAGACACGAAGGATATTAAGACGTTCCGAGTGGTTTTTGTCCATCAAGACGAAAAAGAACGCTTCAGGTATCTGCCGGGACAGTTTGCTGAGCTTTCTATTTTCGGCAAGGGGGAATCCCCGATCGGTATTGCGTCGTCACCGACCCAGCCGGACTATCTTGAGTTTACAGTTCAGAAGGCAGGTGTCGTCACCACTGCGCTCCATAATCTTGATGAGGGTAGCCGGATCGGTCTCAGAGGACCCCTGGGCAATTCGTGGCCTATTGACTATCTTGAGGGGAAAAACATTGTTGTGGTTGGCGGTGGATTTGCCTTTACTACTCTCAGGTCTCTGACTAACTATATGATTCACGACACTAACAGGTCACGGTTTGGTGATATCACCATCGTTTATGGTGCAAGAAGCCCTGGTCTTTTGATGTATAAAGATGAACTTTCCGCTTGGGAGAAGAGAGAAGACATTAACATGTATGTTACGGTGGATAAAGGAGATGAAACCTGGAAGGGGAGGGAAGGGTTTGTCCCCACGGTCTGCAAGGAAGTAGGACCGAGCTCTGAAAATGCCGTTACCCTGATATGTGGCCCACCAATTATGATCCGTTTTACACTGCCGGTATTTTTCGAATTAGGTTTTTCCAGAGAAAATATTATTACTTCTCTTGAGATGAGAATGAAGTGCGGGATCGGGAAATGTGGACGATGTAATGTTGGCAGTAAGTATGTCTGTAAGGATGGCCCCGTCTTTTCACTGGCTGAACTCGATGAACTTACGAAGGAATACTGATGCTGATTATATGGTTCTGATATAGCTGAGCAGGGATTTCGATAACAGATGCAAAAAATGAGGGAGTTGCAAAAGGCAACTCCCTCATTTTTTTTGTAACAGCTAAAAAGCTGAAATCTTTTTCAGTGAGCTTCTGCCATAGCTCCTGCTATATACATCATCGACAGCAGTACGAAGACCAGTGTCTGGATTACCGCCACGAGCAACTCAAGCGCAAGAACTGGTAATGGTACAAGCAAGGGAACCAGAACAAACAACACACCCAGCATAATGTGTCCACCCTCCATATTTCCGAATAGTCGTACCGAAAGAGACAGAGGACGGGACAGATGACTGATTACCTCAATCGGAAACATAAGTGGCGTCAGCCACCATACAGGCCCCATAAATTGTTTGATATACTTAAATCCATGGACCTTGATGCCGACGACATGTGTCGTAACGAAAACTACCAGTGCCATGGAAACTGTTGTATTGAGATTGCTGGTGGGTGCCGTAAATCCTGGAATTTTCCCTATTAGATTTGAGGTCAAAATGAAAAGGGCCAAAGTTGCCAGAAGGGGGAAGAATTTTCTTCCTTCCGGGCCCATGGTATCAACAAGTAAATTGTCTATACCACCTACGAGTACTTCCATAAAGTTCTGAAATCCGCCTGGATAGATATCCATGCGGCGCGTCGCCAGATAGGACAACAAGAGTAGGAGTATCATAGTGAACCAGGTATAAGTAACATGTGGTGGAAAAAAGTGATTCTGAAGTAATAAAAAAGAATGCATCGCTTATTTGACCTCCTCAGCGCAGTTTTTTTTTGAAAGTTCAAGAACTGTTGTAAATATGATGCTTATTACAACTGTGGAAAGCCCGATTATTAAACCAATCACGTCGACAGGTGTTCGTGTAATAACAAAAAAAAGCACAATCGCCGTGATGGCTAATCTGATGTAGTAATTGAATACTACAGCCGACTTTGTCCTATCTGTGACCCTCTGAAATGCCTTTCGAAGGCCCTGATAAAGCCAGTAATAATTTATAATACTTATAAGTCCACCCAACAGTATCCCAAGAGTAAATCTGTACGACATAAAGATTAAGCTGACTGTGAGCAATATTCCGAGAATGATCCAGTTTCTAAACTCAAGCTTTTTGGGGATGTGGTCTTTTTCTGTGTGGTTCATATTTTAAAAGCTTTATTATAGGCTTTTCATCCCTGAAGTTCTTTTTGATTACAACATATACATTCCTGAATCCCGCAATAATCCCTATAAGAAAAAATAGCAGCGCAAGCTTATGTCCTGTCCCTAATTTTCCATCCAGATATGCTCCAAGAAGGAGACCCCCGGCACTCATGATGACCATTGCAAAGCCGAGGCTGCTAACATGAGCCATCTGGACCATGGATTTTTTTGTTTCCTTATCCATTGCAGTTTGGCCTATTAGCACAAAGTGTTGTGGAAGTCAAGAAACCATTGCATAACATCCTCAAATTCACTAGCAAAAAACTTTTTACGAGACTGTCAAAATTGAACTGAACAGCGAGCGCATTTCCCGCTGCTTGCGGCGAGGTTAGCGAGCGAATGAAAAATAAAATTTTTCCTTACCCCGATAAACGGGATAAGTCCCACTAAAGGGGATAAATGCGTTAACGAAATTGTTTTCTGGCAGAAAATAATTTCTAACTTACTAAACAGTCGGCGCTTCCCCGCAACTTGTTGCGGGGAGCTTCAATATTCTGTAAAGGTTTCGTCAAACAACTTTTTTGTACCATTCAATCGTCTTTTTCAGTCCCTCCCTGAGGGAGGTCTTTGCTTTAAAGCCGAATTCCTCAAGGGCTTTTGTGGTATCCAGTTTCCTGCGTGGCTGGCCGTCCGGTTTTGTATCATCCCATACTATTCTACCCTGAAAATCTGTCAGTTCAACAATCAATTCAACCAGCTCTTTGATTGAGATTTCAAAACCGGCACCGATATTAACAGGATCACTTTTGTCGTATTTCTGGGTGGCAAGCGCGATCGCCTCGGCGGCATCCTCCACATATAGAAATTCACGGGTGATTTTTCCTGTTCCCCAGACGATGACGCTTTCCTCATCATTTAACGTTGCATCAACGCATTTTTTTATAAGCGCGGGGATGACATGTGATGATGTGGGGTCAAAATTATCTCCGGGGCCATAGAGATTAACTGGAAGAAGAAAAATGGAATTGAATCCATACTGCTGACGGTAGGTCTGTGATTGTACCAGCATCATTTTTTTGGCGAGACCATACGGTGCGTTTGTTTCCTCGGGATAGCCGTTCCATAGATCATCTTCCTTGAAAGGGACAGGGGTAAATTTGGGATAGGCGCAGATGGTTCCGAGGGATACAAATTTTTCGATGTTACGGAGGTATCCTTCGTGGATGAGTTGTGTGCCCATCATCAGATTTTCATAAAATAAGGAGGCGGGATTTTCCAGATTGAATCCGATACCACCAACTCTTGCCGATAAATGGATGACAATATCTGGTTTCGTATCATCATACATCCGCTTTATGTCGTCAAGATTTAAGAGATTGTATTTCGACGAACCGAACGAAGCGATATGCCGGCACCCTTCATAGGTAAGCTTCTTGATGAGATGCCTGCCTAAGAATCCCTTACCGCCGGTAACGGTAATTCGTTTGGATTTAAGGTCGTAATCTGGAAATTGGAACTCGTCTTTTTTATTCATCGTCCAATACTGTAACCCGCATCAAGAAGGGTTTTTTCTTTGTTTGCCAGTTCCATGTCCGCTGCAATCATCATATCGATCAACTCGTCAAAGCCGACCCTGTGCTCCCATCCCAATTTGTTTTTTGCCCTGGAAGGATCACCGAGCAGGACATCAACCTCCGTTGGCCTGAAATATTTGGGATCTATCTCTACATGTTTTTCATAATTGAGCCCCAATTTCTCAAATACCTTTTCGGCGAATTCACGGACGGAGTGAGTCTTTCCTGTGGCAATTACGTAATCATCCGGTTCATCCTGCTGAAGCATAAGCCACATCGCCCCAACATAATCTCCGGCAAAACCCCAGTCCCTTTTGGCATCAAGATTTCCCAGGTATAGATTATCCTGGAGGCCGCACTTGATCCTTGTGGCTGCGCGGGTAATTTTTCTGGTGACGAATGTTTCCCCCCTTCTGGGTGATTCATGATTGAAGAGGATCCCGTTGCAGGCAAAAATATTGTATGCTTTCCGATAATTCTTTACCATGTGAAAGGAGAAGACCTTGGCAGCGGCATAGGAACTTTGCGGTTCAAAAGGAGTAAGTTCGTTCTGTGGTGGTGGAGCGGCCCCGAACATTTCACTGGATGAGGCCTGATAAAATCTGGTCTTGATACCTGTTTTTCGAATTGCCTCTAAAAGTCGGATGGTTCCCAGGCCTGTTATGTCACCTGTGTATTCAGGCATGTCAAAACTCACTCTGACGTGGCTTTGAGCGCCTAAATGATAGATTTCATCGGGTTTGAGGGTGTTGAGCAGATCGGTTAATTGTCCCGAAACCGAAAGATCTCCATAGTGTAGATACATTCGCGCCTCAGGGTCATGAAAGTCTTTATACAGGTGATCTATGCGGTTTGTGTTGAATGTACTTGCCCTGCGAACAAGACCATGAACTTCATACCCCTTTTCAAGTAAGAGTTCCGCAATGTATGATCCGTCCTGCCCGGTAATCCCGGTGATAAAAGCCGTTTTCATCTCAAAACACCTCTGGTTAAGCTCGGATAACAAGTTCTAAATCGGAAGATCGGGTGTCATCCCGACCTTAAACAGCATATAAAATGCCGCCTTACACAACGCTATGTATAGTATCTTTACTGAATTTTGAAATCAAGAAAATAAAAGGGGCATTGCAGAAAAGAACCCTGGTCGTTTCTGAGTGGCAGATATGAAAAAGGTGTTTCAGAAAAAAAAGGGGCACCTTTTCCGGTGCCCCCTTTTTAAGCTTCAACCTACCTTAATCTGGCATAATCTCATGCTTTTTATATGGCAGCTTTACTTCCTTATTCTTGAACAGTTTAAGCGCCCTGCATACTAACGGTCTTGTTTCTACAGGATCTATAACCGTATCCAGATTCAGATTTGCTGCCGGTGCTGTAGGTACCAGGAAGCGGTTTACGTACTCTTTAGTTAACTCATCTTTCTTTGCAACGGGATCTTCCGCTGCCTTTATCGCTTTACGCTCGATAATACCTACTGCGCCCGCCGGTCCCATAACCGCCATCTCACATCCGGGCCATACCATAACAATATCCGCGCCCATGTCCTTGGAGCACATGCCCAGGTAAGAACCTCCATATGCCTTTCTGGTAACCACGGTTATTTCGGGCACTGTTGCTTCAGCATAGGCAAAAAGCATTTTTGCCCCATGCCTGATTATACCCATCCACTCCTGATCTGTTCCCGGCAGATATCCGGGAACATCGACGAGATTTAGAATAGGAATGTTATAGGCATCGCAGAACCTGATAAACCTGGAGCCCTTATCGGAACAGTTGACATCAAGACAGCCCGCCATAACCATAGGATTCTGTGCCAGTATACCTACCGTGTTTCCATCCATTCTGGCTAAAGCACATATCATATTTCTGGCATACTTTTCCTGCCACTCCATAAAGTCCCCGTTGTCTACTAATTCGCCTATCAGCTTTTTCATATTGAATGGACGTGTTGCTTTGTCAGGTACTATCGTTGCCAGCGCCTCTGATGTCCTATCCGCAGGATCACCCGTTTCAACATACGGCGGTTTTTCCTTGACGCTACTCGGGAGGAAGGTGAGAAGCCTTTTTATTTGTTCGATACAGTCATCTTCGCTCTTAGTCAAGAATGTACCGACCCCGCTTTTTCCGCAGTGAACGGCTGCGCCACCGATATCTTCATCTCCGACTTCTTCGCCGGTAACCTTCGTTATCGTTGATGGGTCATTGGCGTACATCTTGGTTATCTTGTCCACTGTGAATACACAGTCCGCTAGGCCCGGGATAGTGGTAATTCCGCCTGGACATGACCCCATAACGGCGCAGATCTGAGGTATGGATCCTGAAAAGAGAGTCATGTTATATACTATATCTCCAAGGCCGCTCAGTGAATCGGGCCCTTCCTTTATCCTCAATCCTTCCGAGTCTACAACATACAGCATGGGACAGCCAACGTTAGCAGCCTCTTTAAGGACTCTCACTATCTTATCTGCGTGTATTTTTCCCAGCGTTCCACCCATGACTGTAGCATCTTGGAAGGCGCCGTAAACAATTTTACCACCGATAGTCCCGTATCCTGTTATTACGCCATCAGCGGGTGGTGCCTCCTTGAATATATCATAATGAGGTGTTACCGATCGGCAGAATTCTCCGATTTCGAAAAAGGACCCGGGGTCAAACAATTTTTCTACCCGTTCCCTTGCCGTATACTTTCCCATGTCATGTTGGAGCTTTACTGCCTCTGCTCCGCCCATTTCACGGATTCTTGCCTGCTCACTTTTTAAATAATCAGACTTTTCTAATGTTAACATCTCTGCGAACGTTTTTTCACTTACCATCTGGAACAACCTCCTTTCTCTTTTTTCAGGTTCTAATGCGGCTTGATGTTATGTTTCTTGTAAGGCAGATCGACAGATTTCTGCTCAAACATATTGAGCGCCTTACATATAAGAGGCCTGGTATCAGCAGCATCTATGATTTCGTCGATGTGTAACTTTGTTGCCGGTACAGCCGGATCTGAGAAGTGATTTCTGTAATCCATCTCATCTCCCCCGATAACACTCACGGCCTGCTCAGGACTTGCGGCCGCCATCTCACATGTTGGCCATACCAAGACTAAATCAGCACCAAGGTTCTTAGAACCGACTAAAGCTGGTCCCCCAAATGCCTTTCTGGTAACAATCGTAATTTTTGGGACGGTAGCTTCGGCGTAAGACTGGATCAGCTTTGCGTTATGTCTTATTATCCCGTCTACCTCCTGTTTCTTTCCGACTGCGTATCCGGATGCATCGACAAAGCTTATAAGGGGTACGTTGTAAGCGTCGCACAGTCTCATGAATTTTGATCCCTTGTCACCGGAGTCTATTGTGATAACACCATTGAGATGCATCGGATTCTGTGCGATTATACCGACTGAATTCCCATTCATTCTGGCGAAAGCGCATATAAGGCTCGGTGCGAAGAGTTCCTGCCATTCAAGGAAGTCCCCATTGTCGACGACTGTTTCAATGATCTTCTTCATATCAAATGGCTCATTCAGACCGTCAGGTATTATCTTTCTCAGCTCCGGTGTGGTTCTGTCCGGTGAATCGCCGGTTTCTACATGGGGAGGCTTCTGCTTGGCGCTACCCGGGAGGAAGCCCAGCAGTTTCTTCAGCTGCCCTATGAATTCATCTTCATCCTGTGCCATAAATGCAGCGTTTCCACTCCGCTCAGAATTAACTCTGGCACCGCCCAGTTCTTCCTTTCCGACGTCCTGTCCCAGAACAGCCTTTATCACGATTGGTCCGGTGATAAACATTTCAGTTTCACCTTCTACCGTGAAGATACAATCCATCAGCGCCGGTGAATAAACGGCTCCCCCAGCACACGGCCCTATTATGCCGCAGAGCTGTGGAACACAGCCGGAATATATACTGTTTGTGTAAAACAGGTCGCCGTAGCCAGCCAGAGAATCAGTTCCCTCCTGTATCCTGGCACCACCGGAGTCGGCGATATACACGATAGGGCAGTTGTTCTGTACAGCCTCACCGGAAACTCTCTTAATCTTTTCCGCGTGTGTCTTTCCAAGTGTTCCACCCCAACATGTGAAGTCCTGAAAGAAAGCATAAACCGGTCTTCCGTCGACGAGTCCGTAGCCTGCCAGTATACCGTCCGCAGGCATATCCTCCAGAGCAACCTTATACATATCGTACGCCAGGCCCGAGGATTTGCAATGCAATCCAATCTCGATAAATGATCCCGGGTCAAACAGTTTGTCTGCTCTTTCCCTTACCGTGTACTTACCCCTGTCATGTTGCCGGTTTATTCCCCTTACACCACCCATCCGTTCCAGGACGGCTTTACGTGCTTCAAAAACTTCGTATTTCTCCTCTGTGGTCAACTCAGGCCATTTTTTGTCTTTATACTTTTCCTTAACTTCGTTATACTTATTTTCTCTTTCAAGAGCCCACTCTTCGGTAGTGGTCCACTTTGCTCCCGTTTCCTCAGCCATAAGACACCTCCTTTTTTATACTTGGTTGAACTTTTGTAAATTCGAGAAAATCTGTCTGATTAGAATAAACCGAGTGGAATAGAGATTCACTCGATGATAATTTGAAAAAGGACTCTTCGATGCATTAAAATTTTTCCGCTCTCAGAGCCCTTTTTTCACCTTATTCTCTTTCCAACTGGGCGATTACAGATTACATCCGGGATAAACCCGTCCGGCCTTGCTTTTACTGCTCAACCGTATAGGCAGGAGCTTCAACCTTCGGTTTGGTCTCACCCATGGGAGGACCTACCACCTTGGCCGGTTTTTTCTTAGGCTTCAGTTTTAGGTAACCTAAAACCAGTTCCTTTTTCATGAGCTGGATTGCCCGGGCTGGGTCAACTCCTTTAGGACATACCTTGGAGCACTCTCCGGCATAATGACAACTGAAAACGCCGTGAGGTGAAGTTACCACCTTGTTTCTATTTTCTTGACCGTCATCGCGGGAATCTACGTTAAATCGATATGCCTGTGTAAGGGGCATCGGCCCAAGATATTCCCGGTCTGTCGCGGTTCCGGGACAGGCAGCCATACAACAGCCGCACTTCATACAATAGGTGAACTGAAAGTATTCTTCGAGTTCTTCGACGGATTGCATGTATTCCCATGTAGGTGTTGTCATCTCTTGGGTATCCGTCCGCTGGAGAAAAGGCATGATGGATGCGTGCTTTTCTAACATCGGCATTAAATCCGGTACCAAGTCTTTAATTACATCAAAGTTGGGAAGTGGCCCAAGGGTTAATGTACTGTCGGTTACATGCAGAACCTGTGTGTTACAGGCCATAGTGGGGGTTCCGTTTATTAACATGGCACAGGAACCACATACGCCCATTCTGCATGAGAAACGGAAGGCAAGAGTTGCATCCTGGTTTTCTTGAATCCAATGCAAACCATCCAGCACGGTCATTCCTTCTTCTACAGGGACGGTAAATTGCTGCCACCGGGGGGCATCATCCTCGTCCGGGTTGAAACGTCTAATATTAAAGGTAATGTTGGTTGCCATTTTTTTATCCTTTCTAAAGTGCTGTTTCTACTGTTCGTACTGCGATAGCGGCAACGGTGCCAACGATGAAAAGAACGATACCTACTATCCATAAGAAGGTGGTCCAGATTCCCTCGGTCTTTTTTCTGGGGCCAAATTCAAATATGATGGTACGTAGCCCGTAAAAACCGTGGTAGAGCGCTGCTGCCAACAAAATAATGTAAGTAACAGTGAAAAAACTAGACTGGCTTCGATGAAGTACATTCTCCCAGGCAAGAGCCGAGCCCCCTGCGGGACTGGCGATTCCTCCAAGGAGGGTATCCAGGTGAATAATCATCATGTGTAAGCCGAGAAAGACAAAAACTACAACCGCCGCACCGATGAAGAATATCCAGGGTCCACTTTTATTCATGAGATAAATCCTCCTTTCTTATTTATGTAGAAAAAGAATGTCGATGCCTCCAGCTAATACGAGGACGCAAACGATTACCATTATTACCATCATCATTGGTCGCTGTACATCTAATGATGATTGGTACGGATAGACCGGCTGTTCTGGTTTTCCTACCATAAATCCCAGTTCGATCAGAATAAGCCGGATACCATTCAAGGCATGAAAGGCGAACGCTGTGAAGACCAGCACTTCACCAATCGTAAAAAGAGGGAATTCCATACCTTTCATGATGATGTCCCACGTCTTCATACCAAAGATTCTGGTAGAGCTTTCGAATATATGGATCGTAAAGAAAAGCAGGATACCTACTCCCGTGATCCGGTGAAGGGTATATAGATAACGTTCTATTCCCCATTTACCGCCTCCTAGCCAACCCCAAAGTTCCAGGTGATTATCGTATCTCTTTTTTTCCATTTTTTTCTCCTCAGTATTTACGTTCTACCGGTAACCATTTGGTGATCGTTACTGGTTTGTAACTAAGTTTTGGCCCGTTTTTCGTATAGGTTATCAGTGTATGTTTGAGCCAGTTTTCATCGTCGCGCTCCGGAAAGTCACGCCGAGAGTGTGCCCCTCTGCTTTCCTCGCGGGCCAGTGCCGCCATCGTCATTCCTTCAGCTACATCTAGGAGGTTTCTTGTCTCGAGGACATTGATCAAATTGGAGTTATATACATGTCCAGTATCTTGAACATGGATGTTAAGGTATCGTTCGTTTAATTCCTTGATCTTTTTGAGTCCTTCCTTCAGCTTGTCTGAATCACGATAAACTCCCATATGATCGCGCATTGTAGACCTGATGGCGGTCTTAATATCATAGGGATTTTCATTTCCTTTTTTCGAGAGCAGGTCTTCGAAAAGACGGGCATATTCTGCATCGACCTTATCTGAAGGCAGATCTGCTAAAGGTGGATCGGTATCCAGATATTTAACTATCTCTTCGCCGTTTATCGCCCCGAACACTAGGCACTCTATGGTGGAATTGCAACCAAGGCGATTGGCGCCGTGGACTGAGTGACATGCAACTTCTCCTGATGTCCAGACGCCCCTCATGGATGTTCCGCTATTTATATCCGACTCAATTCCTCCCATGCTGTAATGGGCAACAGGGCGTACCGGGATCGATTTCTCGATAGGATCGAGTCCGATATAATCCATACATACTTCCCGGATTAAGGGCAGTACATTATTGATCTTGTCTGCCCCTAAGTGAGTAAGGTCCAGATGAAGATAATCCAGCCCCCCAGGTCCCTCAAAGCCTCGACCTTCTAAAATCTCGGTTATCATAGACCGGGAGACGAGATCGCGAGGTCCCAGCTCCATCTTATCCGGGGCATACTTTTCCATGAACCTGTCACCATCTGAGTTTCTCAGATACCCTCCTTCACCACGACAGGCTTCGGTCATAAGGATACCGGAAGGAACAAGACCGGTTGGGTGAAACTGGAGAAATTCTGAATCCTCAAGGTTAATGCCTGCCCGGTAGGCCACAGCATGTCCATCTGCGGTAACAGTCTGAGAAAATGTGGTGAAAATATAAAGATTTCCGAGACCACCGGTAGAGATGACCATTGCCTTGGCCCGCAACACATAAAATTTCCCGGCACACATATCTATGGCCGTAACGCCACAGAAGTCACCATTTTTATCTGTCAAAATGGAGGTAACAAAGAATTCGTCATAACGTGTGAAGTTTCTATACTTCATCATGGAATCATAGAGAGTCTGTACCTCGAAAAAACCGGTCTTGTCCGCGGCCATCGTGGCCCGGGGAAGAGTGGCCCCTCCAAATGGACGCTGTTTGAGTCTACCGTCCTCCCACCGCGACCAAGGCATCCCTAGGTGGTCAAGAAAAAGTATCTCTTTAGGGCATCTTTCCACGAATCGGTCTATCACATCCTGATCCCCCAGGAAGTCTGCGCCCTTGACGGTATCCCAGGCGTGAAGATCAAAGCTGTCACCTTGATCTTCACGAAGTACTGCGTTGCTGCCGCCTTCGGCACATACTGAGTGGGGGCGCTGAATCTGTTGCTTGGAGATAAGGCCCATATTTACCGAGTCCTTAGTTTGCCGGGCAATCTCCAGCGCCGCTCGAAACCCGGCCAGCCCCGTGCCGAAAATCAGGACGTCATGCGTAACCACTTCTACTTTCTTAGTGTATCCCAAATTTACCATATCTTCCATCCCCTCATTAAGATTATAAAGAATTTTCAATAAATCTTTCTTTATTCGTTAAGCACTGAGCAAAAAATGGGAAAAATAATCTTTCTAATGGAACGTTCCATGGGTAAGCTTGTATGAGCTTGCAATGGATGTACTGTGTGGACAAGAAGAAAATTTAAAACTATATAACACAGAATGAGAGCTTTGCAAAACTATTGTTATTTGTCACTTCGACCGAAGGGAGAAATCTTAACGTGATTGAATCACTAAGATTTCCCGTCGTTAACACTTCTCGAAATGACAAAATTCAAAGCTCTCAGAATAGAGTAATAAAATTACTTCATAACCCTCCGCGATTGCAAATGCCGTTGTGTATCCACGAATGAAACGTTCTATTCGTTAGTTAAACTATTCTTTCCGATATTTTTTTGCACCTTCAACATAAAGATCTCCTCCCCTTACGTCGTTGACCACCACTACCGGAAAATCTTCTACCTCTAATTTCCGGAGGGCCTCGGGTCCGAGGTCTTCATAGGCAACAATTTCTGCCTTTTTTATGCTTTTGGCAATAAGGGCACCTGCTCCTCCGGTAGCACCGAAGTATACCGTTTTATGTTTTTTCATAGCCTCGATAACTTCCGGGGCACGGTTTCCCTTACCAATCATTCCTTTCAGCCCCAACTCCATAAGCCTGTAGGCATAGGCATCCATGCGGTAACTGGTTGTGGGACCGGCAGAACCGATTGCCTGTCCGGGTTTGGCAGGCGCTGGCCCGACATAGTAGATTACCTGACCTTTGACATCGATAGGCAGTTCCTTACCCTCATCAAGCAAATCTACTAACCTCTTATGGGCGGCATCCCTCCCGGTGTAGATGGTACCATTCAAGAATACCTTATCCCCAATGTTTAACTTTTCCACATCTTCATCAGAAAGTGGGGTAGTTAATTTTATCTGTTCTGACATTTTTCCCTCCAGCGTTAGTACTTCCCTGAACCACAAATAGGAAGTGTTTTTAGCGCACCATCGCTCAAGTGTTCGCACTTATTATGTAACGAAATGTCATGCTAAAGAGCACTGTCCTATGTAATATAGGGTTTGATTGAGTAATCGTTAAATAACTGCCTCTTTGTGTCTTGCCGCATGGCACTGAATGTTGACCGCTAACGGTAAACTGGCAATGTGGCATGGTTCCATTTCGAATAATACGTCGAGGGAGGTTGTGTTTCCTCCGTATCCCATCGGACCGATTCCGAGCTTGTTGATTCTCTCTAGAACTTCTTCTTCTACCTGTGCCAGTTCCGGATCGGGATTTCTCTCCCCTATCTTTCTCAGCAGTGCCTTTTTGGCTAAAAATGCCGAGCGTTCAAATGTTCCACCCACACCTATACCGATAACCGTGGGAGGACAGGGATTGGAACCGGCTTCTTCCACTCTTTGCACCACAAAATCCTTCACTCCTTCGATGCCCATAGCGGGAGTGAGCATGGTTACCCTGCTCATGTTTTCACTGCCGCCACCTTTAGGGGCGATGGTAATTTTCATCTTATCTCCCGGTACAATCTCGGTATGAATGATGGCCGGGGTATTGTCTCCGGTATTCTTTCGGGTAAAAGGATGACAGGCCGATTTTCTTAAGTAACCATCGGCGTATCCCTGTCTGACCCCTTCATTAACGGCCTCTTTGAAATCACCGCCGACGACGTGAACTTCCTGTCCCAGTTGAATAAAAAGGACGGCAAGTCCGCAATCCTGACAGATAGGGACCAGCTCATCCCGGGCAATCTGTGAGTTCTGCTTCAGTTCTTTTATAACCTCTACGGCTACAGGGGACTCATCCGTTTCGATTGCCCTATCAAAAGCGGCCTCTACATCATCTCCCAGATTGCAGTCGGCGTCAATACAAAGGCCCCTTATAACTTTAATAATCTCATCGCAAGAAATCTCTCTCATCACCTTGCTCCTTTTAGTTTGACATTCCTCTCTCAGGGGATGAAACTTAGTCCATCCCCTGAGGGAACTTAAACCGACTACCAACTAATCCATCTGGTCGATAGCTCTCTTTAATGCATCTTCCAGCATACTGACAGGTGGTTTATCAATAAACCCTTCTTCCATCAAGTTATTATAGATGGCCCTTGATTCATTGATGCCGTCCTCCGTCTTTTTATATACTTCTTCCGCAGTCAGTTTAATTCTGGCTACGCCATCTTCTATTGCCTGCATGGCCACAGCACTTGCTACTGTCGGATAAACCTTTGTCTCCGTCATAAGGGGAGCTATGTTATTGGGATCGATACCCCTGTCCTCTGCGGTTTTAGCAATGGCATGGGCACTGGCGATTGCCATCTCGTCCGTGACTTTAGTCGCCCTGACAAGGAGGGAACCCTTCAGTATTCCCGGGAATCCGAGAGAATTATTCACCTGGTTGGGGAAATCTCCTCTTCCGGTAGCTACAACATAAGCGCCTGCTTCCTTGGCTTCATAGGGGTAAATTTCCGGTACCGGGTTGGAACAGGCGAAAACTATGGATTTATCAGCCATGCCTTTTACCCACTCGCCTTTGATTACACCGGGTCCCGGTGTTGAAAGGGCAATAAGCACATCAGCGCCTTTCATCGCGTCCACTATGTTGTCTACCTTCTTTGGGTTTGTGGCTTCGCAGATTTCCCATTTACGATAGAATCTCTTGTCGGCTTTGATATTATCACGACCCTTGTGGAGACCGCCCTTGGAATCACACATAACTATTCTTTCCGGATCCGCGCCCGCCGCCATAATTAGACGGCAGATGGTGGTATTCGAAGCGCCGGCGCCGAAGAAGGCCATGTTAATATCGCCAATATCTTTACCGGTAACTTTCAGGGCATTGAGGAGACCGGCTAAGGTTATGGAAGCTGTTCCCTGGGCATCATCATGCCACACCGGAATATCACATTCCTCACGCAGTGTATCAAGAACCTTAAAACAATTCGGCTGTGAAATATCCTCAAGATTGACAGCCCCGAAACTGGGTTGAACCATCTTTACAAATTCGATGATCTTATCCGGATCATTTTCACCTTTCTCGTTTTTGCTGTCGACACAGAGAGCTACTGCATCAACACCGCCCAGATACTTCATCAAGAAGGCTTTACCTTCCATGACTCCGAGACCACCGGGAGGTGTGCAGTCTCCATCTCCAAGGACCCTGGTGGAATCGCTGACGACTGCAACTAAATTTCCACGGTTTGTAAGATCATAAGATGTAAGATTGTCATCTCTTATGGTAGTTGAAACCTTGGATACTCCAGGTGTGTACCAGACATTAAACCAGTTGTAACCATAGTAGCCGCATTTCGGAACGGTTATCATTTTACCGGAGTAGAACTTATGTGTCTCATAAGCGAGTTCTTTCAAGAGCAGTGTCTGCGCTCTAGCAACCTGCTCATCTGTATAATCATCAGGAAAGGACTTCCTGAGATTATCTAAATCTAACGTTATCTTACCCATAATTTTCCCCTTTCACGTTTAAAGTTTGCGGTTTTTGATAATACCTTATCTTTCGCACAGCTCGATCATAACTCCGAAAGTCTCTTTCGGGTGAACAAAAGCAATTTTAGCGCCTCCGGCTCCCATCCTCGGCGTTTCATCGATGAGGCGAACACCTTTCGCTTTAAGTGTTTTCAGTGCTTCCTCGATATTTTCAACCCGAAAAGCGACATGTTGCATTCCTTCACCTTTTCTCTCAATATACTTGGCTATTGGTCCGTCAGGGGAGGTAGATTCGAGAAGCTCTATTTCAGTATCCCCAACAGGAAGAAAAGCCACCTTAACGTTCTGCTCTTCAACTGTTTCAACTTCTTCTAATTTTAGTCCCAAGACACCCTCATACAATTTAAGGGCTTCTTCAACACTCTTCACCGCCACTCCGATATGATCGACTTTCAATATTTTCATATAAAACCTCCTTTCTTTCTGTCTCTGTTTTATTTAAAAACAGGACTTATTTGAGCTTTTTTGCCGCTTGTCTATCTCGCCAATTCACTAACGTTCACAGTGGTTCGAACCGGAATATTTCTGATGTCCCCTGTTTTCTCAATTGAGTGAGGAGCTGCACTTATCTATTTGAGCAGACCCCGTTCTTCGAGTATCTTTTTTGCAGTTATTCCGATATCGGCCGGGTTCTTCACTACGGCTATCCCTGCTGCTGTCAGTGCAGCCATTTTTTCAGCGGCGGTTCCTTTTCCTCCGGCGATGATCGCACCGGCGTGACCCATTCGTCTGCCCGGGGGGGCAGTCTGACCGGCGATGAAGGAAACGACCGGTTTTGTCACGTTGTCTTTGATGTACTGAGCGGCTTCTTCCTCTGCGGTTCCCCCGATCTCACCGATCATAACGATAAGATCCGTCTGGGGATCTTTTTCATACAACTCCAGAAGATCTATAAAACCGGAACCTACGATAGGATCACCACCAATGCCGATGGAAGTTGATTGCCCGATTCCCAGAGCGGTCAACTGGTCGATTGCCTCATAGGTCAGTGTTCCGCTTCTGGAGATGACCCCCACATTACCTTTTTTGTGGATAAAATTAGGCATGAAGCCTATTTTTCCCACACCTGGCGTCGTAATGCCGGGGCAATTAGGTCCAATAAGATAAGTTCCGGAACCCTTAAGCACCTTTTTTACCTTGACCATTTCCAGAACTGGAACGCCCTCCGTCAGGGCTACAATGAATTTAATTCCCGCTTCGATGGCCTCCAGGATGGCATCGGGAGTAAAGGCAGCCGGAACAAATATTCCTGAGACGTTAGCCCCTTGTTCTGATACCGATTCACTTACACTATTATAAACAGGGATTCCATCAACATCCATCCCTCCTTTACCGGGAGTCACTCCTGCCACTACGTTGGTTCCAAACTCCACCGCTACACGGGTATGAAAGGTTCCTTCGCCTCCCGTGATACCCTGAATTACTATCCGACTATTTTCATCTAATAGAATACTCACTGTCTTACCTCTCTCTCTATATAAGATTATTACTGTGCTATATTTACCGCCTTTTCGGCTGCCTCATAGAGACCATCAGCAACTTCAAATTTTACAGATGATTCCTGTAGGATTTTTTTACCTTCCGCTTCATTGGTGCCATGAAGTCTTATAACCATCGGAATTGTTAACTCCAGATTACTTGCTGCCTGAACGATTCCATTTGCCAGGCGATCACACCTGAGGATTCCCCCGAAGATGTTGACGAGTATGGCTTTAACACTTTTGTCTGAAGTGAGTATCTTGAATGCGTTTTCTACCTGTTCCGGCGAGGCTCCACCACCTACGTCGAGGAAGTTGGCCGGTTCGCCACCCGCCATTTTTATGAGATCCATGGTGGTCATGGCAAGTCCGGCGCCATTGACCATGCAGCCTACGTTCCCGTCCAGCTTTATGTAATTTACTCCCAGCTTCTTTGCGTCTACCTCAAGGGGATCTTCTTCGTCAACGTCATACAGTGCCTTGATTTCCGGATGACGGAACAGGCCATCATCATCAAAATTTATCTTGGCGTCCAGAGCTACAAGTTGGCCATCCTCGGTAATTACCAGTGGGTTGATCTCCACTAACGAGGAATCCTTTTCCAGCATCAGTCGGTACAGGTTTTGCACGATTTTGGAGCACTGGCCAATAAGGGGTTTATCCAGGCCAAGACCGTAGGCGATTTTCCTTCCCTGATATCCACTGAAACTTCCGGCGGGATGGGCAGCCACTTTTATGATCTTTTCGGGGGTCGCTGCCGCTACTTCCTCAATAGACATTCCACCTTCCTGGGAAGCCATAACTACAGGCGCTTCCGTAGCTCGAGATCGATCGACTACTATTCCCAGATAAAGTTCCTTTTTGATTTTTCCAGCTTTTTCTACCAGGACATTTTTTACTTTTTTGCCCTGCGGACCGGTCTGTGGTGTTACCAGTTGCATGCCGATAATCTCTTTTGCTGCCGCTTCTGCTTCATCGGGAGAGGAAACCAGCTTTATTCCTCCTCCTTTTCCTCTTCCACCGGCATGGATCTGGGCTTTGACAACCACCTTCCCGCCAATTTCGGAAGCGATTTTTTTTGCCTCTTCAGGGGTACTTGCTACTCTTCCTTCAGGGACCGGAATTCCGTACTCCCTCAAGATCTCCTTCGCTTGATACTCATGAATATTCATATTCTATTCCCTTCCTCAAAACTTTTTTAGTATGAACTAGAACCGCAAGGAGTAGCGTAACATAACAACTATAGTTGTGTCAATATTTTTTTTAATTTTGACCCCCGATAAAAGAGGTATTTTAGAAAAAAATGATGCTTTGAAAATATCGATTGCGCAGCTTTATAACGGAGGTATTTTACGCATCTATTTTGTCTGTTCAGACAGGGGTGTTACAAGGCGGATTGGTTGTACTAAATGCTTGACACATTATCAACTCTTTGCTATACATCAATGGATTTTTAATAATCAGTGCTACAGGGGATTGTCATAAAAGGAAACAACTTTTCAAAAGGAGGTAGACTATGATTGATAAGAAGGAATTAGAGCAGGTCAAAAAAGGAAAAGCGAAATGGGAAGCGGGAACGCTCGGGAAGGTCTTGAGTAAAAGAGGCGAGCGGAAAGAGGTCTTCACCAGTATCTCTGGAATCCCCATCGAACGTCTTTATACCCCTGAAGACGTAAAAGATCTGGACTACGAAAAACAGCTTTCCTATCCCGGGGAGTACCCTTTCACACGGGGAGTCCAGCCAACCATGTACCGGGGCAGATTCTGGACCATGCGACAGTATGCCGGTTTCGGTAGTGCCAAAGAGACCAATGCCCGTTACCGTTACCTTTTGGATCAAGGGCAGACGGGCTTGAGCGTAGCCTTTCATCTTCCCACCCAGGCAGGCTATGACAGCGATCATCCTCTTTCAATGGGGGAGGTTGGGAAAGTCGGAGCGGCCATCGATTCAATTGATGATATGAGAGTTTTGTTTTCCGAGATACCCTTGGATAAGGTTACTGTCTCCATGACTGTCAATGCCGCGGCCACAGTGCTTCTGTCCATGTACTTGAGCCTTGCGGAAGAACAGGGTATTCCCTTTGAGAAGATAGGTGGAACGATTCAGAATGACGTCCTGAAGGAGATCATCTGTCGTGGACAGTACATCTATCCTCCCGTACCGACCATGCGTCTTACCACTGACCTGATAACATACTGCCAGAAAAATGTTCCCCGGTGGAATAGCATCAGTATCAGTGGGTATCATATTCGTGAGTCAGGATCCACAGCTGCCCAGGAGATGGCCTTTACCATCGCCGACGGGATTGCCTACACACAGGCATGTATCGACAAGGGCGTGGATGTAGATGACTTTGCTCCGAGACTCAGCTTCTTCTTCAATGTCTTTTCCAATGTCTGTGAAGAAGTAGCCAAATTCAGGGCAGGCAGACGCTACTGGGCCAAGGTAATGAAGGAACGCTTTAAAGCCAAGGATCCCCGCTCCATGATGATGCGTTACCATGTCCAGACCGGTGGAGTTACGCTCACCTCACAACAGCCGCTGAACAATATTGTGCGTGTGGGTCTTCAGACTTACGCCGCGGTTGTAGGAGGATGCCAGTCCCTCCATACTGATTCTTATGATGAAGCCCTGTGTCTCCCGACGCAAGGAGCTGTAACAGTCGCCCTTAGGACCCAGCAGATTGTGGCCGAAGAAAGCGGTGCTTGCCTGACAATTGATCCGTTTGCCGGCTCCTACTATGTGGAAGCCCTGACAGATCAGATCGAGGCTGAAATTGATCAGTACATCAAGAAGATTGATGAAATTGGTGGTACCCTGGTCGCCATAGATGAGGGATACATTCAAAAAGAAATCCAGAACAGCTCTTATAATTTCCAGAAGGAGATCGAATCCGGAGAGAGAGCCTACGTGGGAGTTAACAAATACATCATGGAAGAGCCTCCCCCAACCGGTCTTCTCAAAGTCGATATGTCGCTGGGAGAGATTGAGGCCGCAAAACTGAAGAAACTCCGAGCCGAGCGTGACAATGCTGCATGGCAGAAGGCTCTGGACAATCTGCGTGAAGTCTCTAAGACTGAAGAGAATGTCATGCCAGCGGTTATAGAAGCAGTGAAGGCCAAGGCCACAGTCGGCGAAGTATGTGATGTGTGGCGTGAACTTTTTGGTGAGTATCGACCAAAGGAATTCGTTTAATTTTTGGAGGTAATAAATTATGGCAGATAAAAAGATAAAGATTATTGTGGCGAAACCAGGACTGGACGGACACGATCGTGGTGCGAAGCTCCTTTCCCGGATTTTTGCAGAAGCCGGCATGGAAGTGGTTTACACTGGTTTAAGGCAAACACCGGAGATGATAGTGGAAGCGGCCCTTCAGGAAGATGCTGACGTTGTAGGCCTCAGCAGCCTTTCAGGAGTGCACAACCACTTTTTCCCGAGGGTGACAGAACTTCTCAAGGAAAAGAAGCTTGACGATGTTCTGGTGGTAGGCGGAGGGATTATTCCCGAAGAGGATATACCGGGGCTGAAAAAGGTAGGAATATCAGAGATTTTCGGACCGGGGACACCGACTCCCACGATTGTCGACTACATTACAAAGAATGTCCGTTCTTGAGATTAACGGGAAAGATAAATTATGACCATTGATTATGCTGGTGAAATACTCCAGGGATCCCCGCGAGCTGTAGCGCGAGTGATCAGCTGGCTGGAAGATGAAAATGAGCTTGCCCGCCCCTGTATGGAGAGTCTTTATCCACACACAGGGAATGCATACGTTGTGGGCATTACAGGATCACCTGGTACCGGCAAGAGTACACTTACTGACAAACTCACCCGGCATATACGTGAAAAGGGGCTTACTGTAGGGATCATAGCTGTCGATCCCTCAAGCCCCTTTACCGGCGGTGCCATACTTGGAGATCGGGTCCGAATGAGCGAAATTGCACAGGATCCGGGAGTCTTCATCCGGAGTATGGCTACCCGCGGTTTTCTGGGAGGTTTGTCGCAGTCCACAGGTAAGGTGGTTAATGTTCTGGATGCTTCAGGCAAGGACGTGATTATTATTGAGACGGTTGGTGTAGGGCAGGACGAAGTGGAAATCATGCGTATCGCCGATACCACCTGTCTGGTTTTGGCTCCCGGTCTGGGAGACGCGATCCAGAGCATGAAGGCGGGGGTGATGGAGATTGCAGACGTTTATGTTATCAACAAATCCGACCGCCAGGGGGCCGATCAGCTTTTTGTAGAGGTGTCCCATCGAGTGAATCAGGACGACCTGATCAGGGCTAAGAGCCGGGACCAGTCGTGGATACCTTCGGTTGTAAAGGCCGCGGCTGTTAATGATGTCGGTGTTACAGATGTTGTGGATGCTGTGTTGTCACATCAGAGTCATCTGAAAAAGGACGGCACCTTTACGGCAAAACGGCGCGAGCGGACTCAGCAACAGACTCTTCAGATGATCCACTACGAAATTTTCAGCCTTCTCCGGAAGCACTTGTCTGAAACCGGCAAAATGGAACAATTGGTAGATGCGATTATGAATCACGAGCAGGATCCTTATAGTATTGTGCAGCAGGTGCTCAGCGAGTGGATCAGAGTACCGGAA
>Ga0268279_1000118_pt1 | contig 59758 bp, 50 predicted proteins | sample saktaG_6_FD_190142 | JGI IMG/M metagenome (GOLD analysis project Ga0268279, IMG submission 190142) | Saline water microbial communities from Sakinaw Lake, British Columbia, Canada - sak_2010_1_5_80m | ecosystem: Environmental > Aquatic > Non-marine Saline and Alkaline > Saline ...
TTATGGTTCAGATCCTCGCGGGTTTGATAACCTATTTGCTGCTTGCTATCTATTGTCACGAACAGCATAACGAAAAGGTATCTATCAAAAGAGTACGGCAGTTACGTATTCAAATTCAAAACGAGCTGCGAAGTTCCTCTGTCGATACAGATAGCTTGCAAAATTTCAAAGAACAGAATGCTTGGCACTCATATGCAAATTCTTAACCGGAAATTACTGACAAAATATGGGCTAAATTTTGTTTTGCAAAATTTAAAGTTTTTCGTTATTATGCTTGACAGTTCTTTTTCTCTTATGCTACACGGGTCTGCATGGGGGACATTGAGTTAGCTCTTAGTACTCTTGAGTTGCTGGTTGTATGGTAGTATGAGGAGTAAGAAGAAAAGGCCTTTTTAATGAGGGTAATTTAAAAACTATTAACGAGTGAGGGGGGGCAAATATGACTAAAGCTGAATTAATTGCAGCAATTGCAGATGATGCAGGTATTACAAAGGTAGCTGCGGCAAAAGCACTGGGATCGTATATAGGAACGCTAACCAACGAACTAAAAAAGAATGGAAAATTTGGTTTAGTAGGGTTTGGTTCATTTACGGTAGTTAAACGAAAAGCGAGAAAGGGGAGAAATCCTCAAACGGGTGAAGAGATTAACATCAAAGCGAGGAAGGTCGTCAGGTTTAAACCCGGTGTGGCACTCACCGATCAGGTAAAGTAAGCAGAAAAAGCAATAAAAATAATGATTATACATTTAAGACCTCCGGTTTCTGGAAAAATCGGGGGTCTTATTCTTTTTGCATAGTTTCGGGTATGAAAAACATCAAGAACTTGCTATTGCAAAAGCTGCCGGAAAATATTACGGAGCTCCTGATATCGTCGGGAAGGTGCGCCGAAGATATGGGCCTTAAGGCATTCATGGTGGGTGGGCTGGTAAGAGACCTTTTTTTAAATTATGAAAATTATGACATAGATCTTGTCGTTGAGGGGGATGGTATACGATTTGCTGAAGAGTTGGCACGAGAGTATCGTGCCGGCATACGTTCGTATGAAACTTTTGGCACGGCGACCCTGACGTTATCTAACGGCTGCAAGGTGGATGTTGCAACGGCAAGAACTGAGATTTATGAACATCCTGCTGCGCTCCCTAAAGTTAGCCCCGGTTTGATCAGGGATGACATGTACAGGCGGGATTTCACAATAAATGCACTTGCGGCTAGCTTAAACCCTGATCATTTTGGAAAATTGCTTGACTTTTTCAATGCAAGAAAAGATATAAAAAGAAAATTGATAAGGGTCATGCACGATTTAAGTTTCACTGATGATCCCACCCGGGCCTTCAGGGCTGTGAGATTTGAACAGAGGTTCGGTTTTAGAATAGTTAAATCAACTGAAAAGCTGATTAAAAACTTGATTGAAGGGGACCTTTTTACTAAATTGGCTGATTATCGAATCTCTTCGGAACTTCAGCTTATCCTTCGGGAAAAGGATCCTCTGCCAGCCCTGAAGAAGCTCGAGGAACTTGGCATTTTCGAACGTATTCGTCCGAGAGCAGCTAATAACAGAGAAATAAAACGCTTGTTTGATAAGATTAATAGTCTCTTTCCTGTCTGATTGGACGGCATCCTCTTTTTCTTAAACTGTATTTTCATAGCTCTCATATTTTGATTTCAGGAGGTATTGTGGTAAAAAAACGAATTTTGAGTGGAATGCGCCCTACGGGGAAGCTCCATTTAGGCAATCTCCATGGAGCGCTCACGAACTGGGTGGAACTTCAGAACAGGGATGATTATGATTGTTTCTATTTTGTTGCCGACTGGCATGCATTGACGAGTGAATATAACGACACCAGTTTTATAAAAGAAGATACGATTGATATGGTTATTGACTGGTTCAGCGTAGGTTTAGATCCGGCTAGAAGTACGATATTTATTCAATCCAATATAGAGGAACATGCCGAACTGTTTCTTATCCTTTCAATGATAACACCGCTGTCCTGGCTTGAGAGGAATCCAACTTATAAAGAAATGAAAGCAGAGCTAACCGATCGTGACCTTTCAACTTTTGGGTTTTTAGGGTATCCGGTCCTTCAGGCTGCGGATATTATCATGTATAAGGCCAACGGTGTACCTGTAGGTGTGGATCAGCTTCCCCACGTAGAGCTGACCCGTGAGATCGCCAGAAGGTTCAATTTTTTGTACAAGGAAATTTTTCCCATCCCGGAACCAATTCTTACGGACGTTCCCAAACTGCTCGGTATAGATGGGCGGAAAATGAGTAAATCTTATGAGAACTCGATCTATCTTGCCGATAGAGGGGATGTTTTAGAGAAAAAAGTGGGGACCATGTTTACCGATCCGCAGAGGATGAGAAAGAATGATCCGGGAAGACCTGAGCAATGCAATGTCTTTGCATTTCACCAGATTTATTCACCGTCCGGTGATGTGGGTGAAATATCAATTGAATGCAAGAAGGCTGGAATAGGCTGTGTCGACTGCAAGAAGCGCCTTGCTGCCAGGATATCAGAAGGAATGAGATCTGTTCATGAGAGGCAGGATTACTACCGGAGTCATCTAAAAGAAGTAAAGGATATGATTGCTGAGGGAAATATCAAGGCCAGAAATGTTTCCCGTATGACGATGGAAGAGGTGAGGGGAGCTGTAAAAATCTGAGGAGTCAGAATTCAGGAGACAGTAGTTATAAAAGAAATTATTCAGCTTTCATTCTGACTTCTGTCTCCTGTCTCCTATATTTTATATTATGAGTTATGAAGTAAAACTTGATATCTTTGAAGGTCCTCTGGATCTCTTGTTGTATCTTATCAAAAAGAATGAGATTGACATCTATGATATTCCGATAGCCTTTATTACAGAGCAGTACCTGAAGCATTTGGAGATTATGAGGACTTTAAACCTCGATCTTGCCGGGGAATATCTGGTGCTGACCGCCACGTTGCTTTACATAAAATCAAAGATGCTTCTGCCGGTTCAGGATGGCGATGAAGAAGATGAATCCGATCCGCGGGAGGAGTTGGTGAGACAGCTTCTCGAATATCAGGCATTCAAGGAGGCGTCCCTGAATCTGGATAAGAGGTTCCTGCTCGGACGGGATGTCTTTAAAAGAGGATATTCCGCCAGCGAAGAGATTGATAGGGGGGAGAGGCCTTTTATGGAGGTCGGTGTCTTCGAGCTTGTAGAGGTCTTTCGGACGATAGTCTCTTCAATGGTAGATGAGACCTTGATGGAGATTGATGTTGAAAGAATATCCCTGTCGGACAGGATAAATGAGATTATGGAAAGACTTGGCAGGGAGAAAGATGTAACCTTTACAGACTTACTGGAAAGTGGGCCAAGCCGTAAGGAAATAATATATACTTTTCTTGCGATCTTGGAACTGATGAAATTAAGGCTGCTTCGAGCCTATCAGGCGAGTTCCTTCGGGGCAATCAGAATTAAAATAAGAGACGCTTCACCAATTTCTAATTAATTGGGGAAACGCCCCACTATTGGGTTCGGAGATGGAAGACATAAAAATTATAATAGAAGCTCTCATTTTTACTTCTGAAAATCCCCTTACGACTGACAGGCTCGTGGAAGTTCTGGGAGAGGAAGCCGACAAAAAAGAGATTAAAAATGTTCTCATTGATCTTGTGGAGGAATATAACGAGAGGAAAGGTGGTTTTTATCTCGAAGAGGTTGCAGGGGGATTTCAGTTCAGGACGAGTACCGGCCTTGGTGAGTGGGTGACAAAATTGAAAGGGATGAAACCGGCGACGCTTACACAGGCCGCGCTGGAGACCCTTGCTGTGGTTGCATACAGGCAACCGGTTCTAAAGTCGGAAATAGACAGGATACGGGGCGTTGATGTCAGCGGGTCTCTAAGGGGATTGCTGGACAAGAAACTGGTAAGGATGGTTGGACGGAAAGATGTCCCCGGCAGACCGATGCTTTATGGCACGACGAAGAAGTTCCTTGAGATATTTAATTTGAAGGACCTGTCAGAATTACCGACACTGAGGGAATTAAAAGAGTTGGGAAAGTAATTTGCCATGGAGGAACGCCTTCAAAAAATAATTGCCGGTGCCGGCGTTGTTTCCCGACGAGCAGCAGAGAAGCTCATCAGCGAGGGGAGGGTAAGCGTTAATCGCAGAGTAGTAAGGCGGTTAGGGGTTAAGGCTGATGCTCAAAAGGATGAGATAAGGGTAGATGGGAAATTAATATCTACAGAAGTGTCCAAAAAATACCTGATGCTGAACAAACCGGGTGGGTATATTACATCTCTCAAAGACCCCCAGGGGAGACCGGTCGTAACCGATTTAATTCATGATATGTCCGAACGGGTATTTCCCGTAGGGAGGCTTGATTATGATTCGGAAGGGCTGCTTCTGATGACCAATGACGGCAGTTTTGCCCAGAGACTTCAGCATCCTAAATTTGCCATTCCAAAGACATACATGGCTAAAGTCAAAGGAAATATTACAAGGGGAAAGGTTCGTGTCATCAAGAACGGGATAGAACTCGATGATGGAAAATTTGTTCCTTCTGATATTGTGCTTGAGAAGATTAACAGAAAGAGCTGCTGGATCAAGTTGACTATTTTCGAGGGGAGAAACAGAATTATCAGAAGAGTTTTCGAGTCGATAGGACATCCGGTCGTAAGGCTGAAAAGGATTGCCATTTCCGATATCCATCTTGATGATCTGGAAGTGGGAGAGTATAGGTACTTGCGAAAGAGAGAGGTTGAAAGATTATTGTCTCTTTCCTCAGAATAATCAGGATCCGCTAAAATTATCTTGACTTTTTATATTATAAAGTGAATAATATTCGCTACTAAGTTGTAACGAAATAATGGTATAAAAGTTATCCAAGGGGGCGTTATGAATAAATCTGGATTGATTGGAGCGTTAAGCAGGAAAGAAGACCTGACAGAAAAAGAAGCGACAGATGTTGTCAAATTAATTTTTAAAGGGTTTACCGATGAGCTTAAAAAAGAAGGTGGAAGGATAGAGATAAGAGGTTTTGGAAGTTTTGTTATAAGAGAATATGGTGCTTATACGGGCAGGAATCCCAAGACTGGAAGCAATATTGAGGTATCTTCAAAAAAACTTCCCTTTTTTAAAGTAGGCAAAGAGCTCAGGGAAGGCGTGAATCCTAAAAAATAGAGTTTTCAAAAGAAGTTGTTTTATTAATAATGGGGGATCGTTAATTATGCTCCCTTTTTTCATCACCAGCCCGGCATTTTATGGATGATCAGTTTTTTACTGCTGACAGGAAACGCAGGCTCCCCCATATCAACCTAATACTTTTCGTTATTACCATTCTGACTACCCTGATTGCAGGTACTATGCAGCAGGGAATAAATCCTCTTGAGTATCCGCAGTATCTGTGGAAGGGGATTCCCTTTTCCTTTACCCTCTTTCTGATATTAGGTTGCCATGAGTTTGGACACTACTACATGTCTATGAAACATAATGTAGATGTGACTTTCCCGTATTTTATTCCTGCACCATCCTTTATAGGAACATTCGGGGCATTTATAAAGATGAAATCACCGATCATGGACAGGAGGATTCTTCTTGATATCGGTGCGGCGGGCCCCCTTGCCGGAATCATTGTGGCGATTCCTATTCTTTTTATCGGCCTGGTTTTCTCTGAGATAGTGCCTGAAACAGCAACAGGCGGAATACATCTTGGCACTTCTATTCTTTTCTCCCTCCTCAACTGGATTGTTCATGGTTTCATGCCGGACAATGCAAGCCTCATTCTCCATCCTATAGCATTTTCCGGATGGATAGGACTCCTGGTTACCTGCCTGAACCTTCTTCCCGTAGGACAGTTGGATGGGGGGCATGTGGCATATGCAATATTCGGGTACAGGCAAAGGATTTTGGCTAAAGTTATCTTGGTCATGCTCTTAGTGCTGGGGTTTACCGGTTGGAGCGGGTGGCTGGTATGGGCGGCCCTTCTCCTTTTTATGGGTGTTAATCATCCGCCAGTTGCCTATGACTGGGTGCCGCTGGATAGGAGGCGGAAGACCATAGGATTAATAACCTTAACTGTGTTTGTGGTTACCTTTACGCCGGTTCCATTTTAAAATGAGTTCAGAGTTTAGAGTTCCGGGTTTGGGGTCTCGATCAGAACTCTGAACTCTTGCTAAGGCAGCATTCCCTTTTCCCTGAAGCTGAAAAACTTGTTTTCTCCAATGATAATATGGTCGTGGACAAGTATTTCAAGCACCTTGGCAGTTTCCTGGATGGCCTTCGTCAGCTTAATATCGGCCTCTGAAGGGTTTACATTGCCAGAGGGGTGATTATGAACGAGTATTATTGCGGATGCCTTGTGTTTTAGAGCTTTTTCAAGAACTTTTCTCGGATAAACAACTGCTTGATTAACTATTCCCTCCTGTATGGTTTCTATCTTTATAATCCTGTTCTGAGCATTCAGGTAGATTACGCTGAACCTCTCATCCCTCAGCCCACCCATTGAGGCCTTACAGTAGTTCAACAGGTCCTTTGTGGATGTTATCTGAGGACTACCCTTTACTTTCTCTTCTAAGTATAGAGTTCCAAGGTCTTTTACGAGTTTTATAAGGATAGCCGTGTGAGCACCGATGCCTTTTACGTTTTCTATTTCATCAGTCTCGGCATCCAAAAGACCCCTAAGACCCCCGAATTTTTCTAAAAGTGCCTTTGCCAGTGGTTTGACATCCTTCCTTGAGATTGCATAGGACAGAAGAAGCTCTAACACTTCGTAATCATGGAATAAATTAAGCCCTGATTCAGAAAATTTCCTTTTCAGGCGCTGGCGATGTCCTTCATAATGGGGATGGTTGGAATTCATGGTTGCCATGTCGATCCAGGGAATTGTATTGTGGGATTATACGAAGATTCTGATATGGATTCAAGTAATAATCCGAAGAGAAACATTCTTTCAAAGAATGGGGAGTTTGATATGAGAGCTTTTTCAAAAGGTTTCGACATTTTCAAGTATACAAAGACCATTTTTTACTTGACTTTTTATGAAGTTATGTTTTACGCTCCGAGTGTTAAAGTATAATGGCCCGGCTATGTTGCGGGTCGATTTCGCTCTGAAGAAGTACTCCACTTGCCAGAGTGGCGGCCTTAAGTTTGGGGTCATTATGTAAAATTTTGGAAAGGAGGTTAACATTTTGGCAAACGGGACAGTAAAGTGGTTTAGTGAGAAAAAAGGGTATGGGTTCATTGAACAAGAAGACGGTCCGGATATTTTTGTTCATTACTCCTCCATCAACACCCCCGGGTTCAAGTCTCTTGCTGAGGGTGACCCAGTGTCATTTGACGTGGAAGAAAGTGATAGAGGGCCTGTAGCAAAGAACGTTATTAAAAGTTAGTTTCGCGATCATATATTTATAAAGATTATAAAAGGGCATTTCGTTGATGAGATGCCCTTTTCATTTTGGCGTTTCACCAAACATCTTTTTTATATCTTGGAGCCGTCCGATTCGCTCGGTGAGAGGGGGGTGGGAGTAGTGAAACCAGGCGTACAAAGGGTGGGGATGGAGGTTTGCAAGGTTGTCTTTTGCAAGGCGCTTGAGTGCACTGCAAAGTGGTTTCGCGGTTCCTACAAGCGAGCACGAGTAGTCATCTGCTTCACGTTCGAATGTTCGAAAGATTGTTGATACCATAGGTTTGAAGAAAAAGGAAATCGGACTTAAAAGAGCAGTTATAAGAAAGAGTCCCACATATGGGATGGTTTCTTTAAGACCAAAGGTTTGATACAGAAGTGACCAGTCGATCAGGCGGTAAACCAGATAGAAGAGAAAAAAGGAGACAATTTCCATAAACAGCAGTTGCTTTAAGACGTGTTTCTTTTTCCAGTGTCCTATTTCATGGGCAAGGACAGAGATGATTTCATCTGATGTATGAGATTCAAGCAGGGTGTCGAATAAAACGATCCGTTTGGTTTTTCCAATGCCGGTAAAGTAGGCATTGGTATGACTGTTCCTTCTTCCGGCATCAACCTGATAGATCCCCCTTGTTTTAATGCCCACTTTTTCCATTGTCGAAATGATTCTCTGCTCCAGTTCCTGATCTTGTATCGGTTCATACTTGTTGAACAGAGGTGCGATAACAATCGGATAAAGCCACAGTATGAGGAGTTGAAAAGCGGCAAAGAACATCCATGCCCATAACCACCACGTTTTTTCAGCGTAGTAGATCAGCGCCAGCAAAGGACAGAAAAGAAAAACCATTAGAAGGGATGAAATGAGCAAATTTTTCAGTAGATCGGTTATCCACAGCGTGAAGGTAATGGTACTGAAGCCATGTTTTTTTTCGATCACGAATGTGCTGTAAAGACTGAACGGGATGTCTGAGATGCCGCTAATTGCCGCAAGGACAGCGAAAAAGAGGAGTCCTGACAAAATGAAGTGCAGGTTATGCGACAGCAGAGTACCGACAAGCCATGGCAAGAACCCGCTCAACAGTATGGCGAGCATTATCAGATCACCGAAGAAGGCTTCGATGGAGCCAAACCGGGAGGAGTCTACAGTGTAGTCGGTCATCCTGGAAAGAGTTTCAGTATCTATTTCACCCTGGAAAACTTCAGGAACCTGGTGGCCTGCTGTACTAAGATGGCGGATATTGACCCGTGTCAGGATCCATCTGGTAACTGAACTTGTCACAAAGACAATAAGGAAAACCAGGAACAGAAGATTAAATTGAATCATGTGAAAATCCTGTAAATTGAACTGAACAGCGAGCGCATTCCCCGCTGCTTGCGGCGGGGTTAGCGAGCGAATAAAAATAACAATTTTCCTTACCCCGATAAACGGGATAAGTCCCACTAAAGGGGATAAATGCGTTAACGAAAATATTTTCTAACTTACTAAACAGTCGGAGATTCCCCGCAACTTGTTGCGGGGAGCTTCAATGTGCTCGCAAAAAGTTTGTTTTCTTCGCTCAGAACCATTTTGGGGATGCTGTTATTGCCCGGCTAAAAATCTAAAACTCGTGCTTATGCACTCAAACAGTTAGATTTTCTTAACGTCGGTCACTACCACCATCTTTTCCCCAAAATGCTTGAATTACTTACGTGATTCTTCGAATTCGCTCGCAAAAAACTTTTTACGAATTGCGTGTTGGGTTTAATGCCCGACCGAATGCTTCACTTCCGGTCGCCGAAGCATTGGTCGTAAAGTGAGGTAAAACCGTCTTTTCCAGTGGCCAGCATGAGAGTATTGGGCATCGCTTCTCTGCCCAGCGTCAGCATCTTTTCGGCAGTTTCTCTTATGTCCCACTGAGCGTCTCTGTCTACCCTCAGTCGGGCGATATGGTATAACTCCCTCGCGTTTATCTTTATGGCAACTCTTTTTCTATGGGCGTTAGTCAGTATGTAGGCTGCCGCGGTCGGGGCCACTTTCTTTATCTGATTATAGGTTTCCTCTGTCCTGGATATGACATCTCTAAAATGGCCCTCCATTCCGGTTTCGGATATCGCCAGTGGTATTGTGATGCCAAGTGTCGGGTCGTAATCCTGGCAGGTTATAGTGGCTATCCGGTGCCGTTTCAACTGGGCAAAGCATGTTGCACTGATGGTGAGCTCGAAGAGAAGTTCGACGTTTTCGAATTCCCGAAGGGCAGCATCGTATGATTTCATATACCGGCAAGCGGTTTTGATCATTTCTTCCTTTTCTTCTCTTGCCATGGAAGAGGCAATTGTCATGCATTCCTCTAAGGGAATGTTTGATGAAGAGTGAATGAGTGTGGCCACAGTTATGTCATCGGCATCAGGTGTTGAATATGAGAGGATGACAGTATCTTCTTCGGTGGATTTCCCCTTTTCAGCTCCTTCGCCCCGTTTTCCAATCAACTCTGTCACCTTTGTCTTAAGGTCGGGCCTGGTCATGAGGTCAAATTCGGTCGGCTTTGTGTGTCTGATCAGAGAGGGGGCAATATCTTTTATCACACGGTAGAATTTTTCGCTGTACTCCTTGGCCTCGGCCAGAGGATGAGCGGCACAGCGCCTCAGCATTAACTCAAGGTTTCTTGCATTGAGGGTCATTCCGAGCTGGGTTTCAGTTGCCAGGGAAATAATGTATCTTGCATCTTCCTTTGCCCATCCTTCCAAAACCCTGTGGTTTGTCGGATCAGATGCCAGCTCCTTGTTTTTTTCAAAGACATACGGTATAAGAGCTGAATATAACTCATGGTAAAATTTGTTCTGCTCTTTGATAGTACTAATGTAGGAATCCTCAATACCTGTTTGCCGTATTTCTTCAGGGATGACAAAATCGTCTTCCATCAGGACATATCTTTGCGATTTTTCCGTATAGGAACAGAGGCGAAACTTTTCGATTTCCTCAACGAGGAGGCGTGAAACGTCAAGGACATCTATGTTGAAGACGGCATGTTCGGCGATGGAACTGTGTCCCATGCCGAAGACGATATTACGGTTGGACTGCCTTGCCTTTTCAACCTCTTTTCTTGCTATGTCTCTCAATTCTGTGACGGGAGAAGGGTTTCTACTGATACGGGCATAAGCAGCGGAGATGGTCTCAGGTGTAAGGGTATTTACATCGGGTTTCGATGATTCGATTTCTTTTATAATTTCATAATCAAGATTGTATCCGGCAAGAATTATATTCAAAGTAGAGTTTTCCTCCGCTTTTCTATTGTGAAACCTGTTTTGGAGTCTGTTCCCCACGGGTAACGTCGGATTTCTTATAGCAGGATTTGAATTCGCGGTCAAACAGCTTTCCCTGATAAAAGTTTTGACAATGTAATTACGGGGGTGCTAAACTAATGTTTTATAGATTATGACCGATATAACAGAAAGATAGGGAACTATTAACCGGGAGATTATTTTAAACAAGGTTGATAGGGAGCAAGCCCCGCCCTGTGGGCAGGGATCTTCACTTTGAATATGTCGGGAGTAAAACTAACATTTAGGAGTGATTAGGAATACTATAATGGTAAATATATCAAGTATAAGACCTGGATTAGGTGCGGATATTGTTGTGTCTATTGATTATTCAAACAATTTAATCGATGTCAGGGGATCGATTATCTATGACGTTCTTGGGAAACAGATAATAATAGCCAATACAGTTCCTCCGTTTGGGAAACATAATATCGGCCGTAAAGTTACGGTAACTTATCTTCTGAAAGAGACCGCGGGGCCGCTTCGCTATGGTTTTGATGGAAAGATTGTGGATATAATTGAAGATTATGAACTTGCCTCATCAAAAACCGTTTCAGCTTTTGTCGTAGAGAGGATAAGTAATCCGAACAAAAGCAATGTAAGGATGTCTTTCCGTGTTGGACCAAGAGAGGACAGCGGCATGTGCCTTTCTATAGAAGAAGAAAAGATGAATATAATCGATATTTCCATTGGGGGGGCAAAAGTTACACATTTCGGAGAGAAGAGTTTGAAATATGGGGAAAAAGTCAAAGGAATTTTGAGTCTGGATGAGGAAGATTTTGATATTGAGGCAAAGATACTCTGGGTGTGGCAGCCAGATAGACTCCAGAAGTCAGCAATTTTGGAATTTGCGACAATGCAGTTCTTAAACATGGGAAATAATGTAAAAAATGTATTGTCCCGGAAGATTAGGAAAATTGAGAGAGGTTTACTACGACGAGATGCTGCATTAGAATAATTGCTCTTAAGAAGACCTTACCGGATATCCACAACGCAGACAGGGATACGAACAGGCAGGCCGCAAAGTGGCATAAGCGAAGCAATCTATAACTCCATGTAATAATAATAGATTACCGCGTCGTCCTGCTCCTCGCAATGACCAGAAAAATAGTTATGCAAACGTCTCGAAGGATTGATCAGCTCTTTTTTATCTTCAAGACGAGTTCCAGTATGATACAGCCAGACTTTTTCCCCATTTTGCAAGCCTTTTCAAAATCTAAAGCCGCTTTTTCAAATTTTCCCGATCTCAGGTAAGACTGGCCACGACCGATGTAGGCTTCGGAATAATCCGGGTTCATGGCAATAGCCTTGCTGAAATACTTGGCTGCTTCACGGTACTTACATTTTTTAAAATAGGTAATTCCGAGAAAGCAGTAAGATTTTATATCATCAGGGTTGATCTTGATTGACGTTTTGAAGTCTTTAATTGCTTTATCGTAGTGACTTTTGTTTTCCTGATAAGCGAGGCCGCGATTATAGTATATTTGGGCATCAGTCGGGTTTATTGTGATGGTTTTTGAATAATCTTCAATTGCCCTGCCGTACTGTTTATTCATTGCGTAGGCGTTTCCCCGATTGTAGTAAACCCTGGTATCCCGGGAATCATAATAGATTACCTTGTTGAAATCCTCGATTGCCCTTTCGCATTGTCCGTTCATCAAGTATGAAAGTCCCCGATTATAATAGGCGTTGGTCAAGTTTGAACTGCCGTAATTGTCAAGGATTTCAATCACACTGCTGTAGTCTTTTATGGCGTCATCGTACCGGCCGCTTCCGAAGTGGGTGTTACCGGAACTTAGCCGCTCTTTTACTTCTTCCTGTCTTTCGCAAGAAAGAAAGAGGAGTAAAAGTAAGATTACAATTCCTATGATGGTTTTCTTGTCTATCATTGCTTCCCCTGCACGTGGTTTGGCCTTATTATATCTCAATTACGGTATATGTTAAGAAAAAAGTTGCAGTGTTAAAATAGTGTTTTTATTTACAGACTTTCTATTATAATATAAACGTTAAGACGGTCTTAAAATAAGGGAGAGAGAAATATGGCAATAAAAAATATGATGGTAACCGGCGGATGTGGCTTCATTGGGAGCAATTTTATTCACTATATGTTTGAAAAATCCGATTTTAAAGGGACGATTATCAATGTCGATAAACTGACCTACGCCGGAAATCCTGAAAACTTGAAGGGCATAGAGGAAAAATATCCCCATAGATACATCTTTCGAAGGGCGGATATCTGTGAGCTGGCCGTTATGGAGGAGGTGTTCACGCGCTATGACATTGATACGATCTGTCATTTTGCGGCAGAGTCCCATGTTGACAGGTCCATCAAACGGCCGGAGAGTTTTATCAATACCAATATTATTGGCACTTTCAACCTGCTGGAAGTAGCCAGGGCCCACCATGACAAATTTGTTCTCTTCCACCACGTCAGTACCGATGAAGTCTATGGGAGTCTCGGTAAAGAAGGACTATTTACCGAAACAACTTCTTACCGCCCGAACAGCCCCTATTCTGCCTCAAAGGCCGGTTCAGACCACCTTGTCCGGGCTTACCATGCAACATACGGCCTGCCGATAACGATTTCCAATTGTTCCAATAATTATGGGCCCTACCAGTTTCCGGAAAAACTAATTCCGCTTATCATATTAAATGCGGCAGAGGGGAAACCTCTTCCCGTTTACGGGGACGGTAAGAATGTGAGGGATTGGCTCTATGTAGAGGATCACTGTCGTGCCATCTGGACTATTATGGAATCGGGTAAAAGGGGAGAAACTTACAATATTGGCGGCGAGTCGGAGATGGAAAATATTGTGGTTGTGGAAATGATCTGTGACATACTTGATGACATTCTAACCCCTCAAGGTGGAAATCCCCGAAGGGATCTGATCACCTTTGTCAATGACAGGCCCGGTCATGATAGAAGATATGCGATCGATTTCTCAAAGTTACGGCAGGATTTGGGCTGGTCTCCGGAGGAGTCGTTTAAAACCGGTCTCAGGAAGACGATTGAATGGTATCTCGGAAACGAGGTATGGACAGAGCGGGTCAAAAGCGGAGAGTATCAAAAGTGGATAGATGAACAATACGGACAATAGGAAAGATTTTGTCAAGACGGACGAATCCTGGAATAAATTGTTGGTAGCGAAAGTTCGGCGAGTGGCAGTGCAATTACATCGGAATCAAATGTAAGACGATCCTTGCCGGTATGTACAATGTAGCCGGACGTTACACGCTGTCCGAGTGCTTCGCGGAACGCCTCAATGCCGGAAGTCATAGCCGGTCTTGGCTTAGCAGAAGTCTTTACCTCGACAGGAATAAGTTCTGTGCCGGTTTCCATAACGATGTCCACTTCTGTACCGGCGGAAGTCCTCCAGAAATAAACCCGTGGTTCCAGACCCTGATGTACAAACATCTTTATGATTTCGGAAAGTACAGCCGTCTCCATGATCACACTGCCCATGGGACCAAAGGCCGCATGTTCCGGTTCCCGCAGACCCACCAGATAGCAAAGGTTTCCCACATCGGTAAAATATATCTTGGGCATCTTAACAAGGCGTTTTTTGATGCTTGTGTGGTACGGCTGAAGAATGATTACCTGGAATGTAGCCTCCAGTAAAGAAAGCCAGGCTTTCACTGTAGCCGCGGCAACACCCAGTTTACGCGCCAGGCTTGTCAGATTCAGGGGTTGTGCACTTCGTGCTGCCAGTGCCCTCAGAAAATTCTTAAACAGCGTGAGATCTCCGACATGACGAAGCGTACGTATGTCTTTCTCAAGATAGGTCTGAAAGTAGTCGGTATGCCAGAGAGTCACATCTTGTTCCTTGTGCACAGCAAGTTCCGGATATCCGCCCCGCAGGAAGTCTTTCCAGAGATCCAGATGCGAAAGCGATCGTCTCTTCGCCGCTTTCTTCAACTCCAACGGTAGCGCAACTTGAGATTGTCCTGCTGTCTCACGCCACGATAGTGGAAGAAGGCGCAGGATAGCCACCAGCCCGGCAAACGATTCGGATATTTTTTCCATAACGAGTAGATTCTGGGAACTCGTCAGCAGGTACTGTCCGCATATTCCTTGCTGAGTTTCTATCTTCTCTTTGATATAGGGAAGCAGATCCGGAACATACTGGATCTCATCGAAGATCACCGGAGGGGGATACATTTCGATGAAGCTACGCGGGTCTGCAGAGGCAGATTCACGAATGTCAGGCATCTCGAGGGAAACATAGCGGTACCTGCCGGCAAAAAGATGAAGCATCAGGGTTGTCTTGCCGGATTGTCTCGGACCGGTCAGAATGACCACGGGAAATTCACTGGATGCGCGCTCAAGAACTGGCTCCAGAGTCCTTTTGATGTAAGTACTTTCCATCATATATCTCCCATGAACTTGTAATTATGCATTTATAAATGCATAATTACAAGGGAAATCGAAAAACTTTTCATAATCTCGCTGCAGGAAATCTGTTTAACCGGCCTGTAAATATATTGCTATTTATATCTTTAAAGCTTTGAAAAAATGGTTTTTCAAAGGTCTGATCTTTAAGGAGAGCTCGAAAGGTTTTTAGCAACCTGCACCAATCCAACAAGGAGACTCGACATTTTATTAAAATTTAAAGTGTCGATAGTATCCTTTACGCTATGATAATTCGGATTTCGATAAAAAGCTGTATCTGTAATCATGACAGCGGGATATCCCATCTTCCAGAATGAGCGGTGATCGGAAAAGTCTACACCGGGAACAAAACTGACGGTTGATAACGTCTCAACGGGAATTCCAGAACTTTTATTTATAGATTTTTTTATCTTTTCTACAAGATTTCTCGATGTTAAGTTACCAACAACGGCTATGAAATTAGGGGTAGAAGGATAGACCGTGCTCATAAAGGGAAGGGGAAAGGTCTGGCCGCCTTCCTTGTCACCGTAGTATCCCACCATTTCGAGACAGACCATGGCACTAATATTTTCTCCTCTGGCCTTTGCTTCACTGGCGTAAATATAGCTTCCCATAAATTTTGATCTGAACAGCGGAGGTTCCTCAAGGGTAAAAAATATCAGTTTCAGAGCCTTCCTCGGTGAAAAATCTTTCAGTACCCGGCAGAGTTCGAGTAAAACGGCAACGGCACTGGCATTATCATCGGCGCCTGGCGTTCCATAGACTGTATCGTAATGAGCACCGATAACAATCGTCTCGCCGGGATGCTCTGCCCCCTTTATCGACACAATGATATTGCTGTATACCTTACCGTTATAATTATAGTCCTGAAGTATGGGTGCATAACCGAGATCCTTGAGATACGATAGGATGTAATGTTTTGTTGCTTCCAGCTTTTCGTACTCGTGAATACTCCGTGAACCAATGCGGTCGCTTAAATGTTTTACATGTTCGTATAACCGGAGGGAATTATCCCTGTTGGGGTTGACAGCTGACCCCGGAGCGAGAACAGAGGAGGTAAATTTTATCTTCAGGACAGAGTACGCCAGAAAAACGATAAGGAGGACAAGGAGTATTAAAAGATAACGTGTCATTTTTTTCATCAGAGTTCGGGTTAATTATTTTTCAGTAATTAACAAATAATCCGGGCACTCTTCGCATTATATCGGTGTGACAGGTGCGGTCAAGGGGAAATCTCCCTTCGCAAGAGGGGAAATGTTGGATTTTGTCTGGATTTTCACTGATTTTATATATAGAGTAAGCCACCATAACCTAAAGCGGGAACCGATGCTTATATTGGCTTTAAACAGAATGGAACATTCGAGAGGGCAGGTTTTGTGGGAAGGGAAATGATTTCAGTTTCAGGTAACATCGTTGATGTTTTAAATTCAGAAATATATCCCGGGACATTGATAATCTCCGACGGCAGTATCGTGGATATTATGCGGGAAGATAACAATTATGAAAATTATATAGTTCCCGGCCTGATCGATGCGCATATGCATATAGAAAGCTCTATGCTGATCCCATCGGAGTTTGCCAGGATAGCTTCAATTCACGGTACGGTCGCTACTGTTTCCGATCCTCATGAAATAGGCAATGTTTTGGGTGTGAACGGGGTTAAGTATATGATCGAAAACGGGGAGACTGTGCCGATGAAGTTTTATTTTGGTGCACCCTCCTGTGTGCCGGCGACACCCTTTGAAACCGGTGGAGCATCCATAGGTGTTGAAGACGTAGAAAAACTCTTGCAACTGGATCAAATAAAATATCTGTCAGAGGTTATGAATTTCCCGGGGGTCTTGAATGATGACCCCGTTGTTTTGGGAAAGATCGCGATCGCTAAGAAATACGGAAAGCCGATAGACGGTCACGCCCCGGGACTGAGCGGTAGCGATCTTGAGAAGTATATAAATGCCGGGATAACCACGGATCATGAGTGCACAAGAAGGGAAGAGGCCCTGGAAAAAATAGAGCTGGGGATGAAAATCCTGATCAGAGAAGGCTCCGCCTCAAAGGATTTTGACGAATTAATACCGATTGCGGAAAAACACTATGAGATCTGTATGTTCTGCAGCGATGATAAACACCCGGATGATCTGGTGAAGGGGCACATAAATGAACTTGTAAAAAGGGCTTTAGCCTTTGGTATTGATGTGATGAAAGTTCTCAGAGTCGCATGTGTAAATCCTGTTCTGCATTACAATTTGGATGTGGGACTGCTGCGCAAGGGGGACAGTGCGGATTTCATTCTGGTGGACAGTCTTGATAACTTTAATATTTTGAAAACCTATATCAATGGAGAAGTTGTAGCTGAGAAAGGAAGATCATTTATTTCAAGCGGTGCATCAGAGATAGTAAATAATTTTAGCATTGGTAAAAAGAAGATAGGCGATTTTGCGCTTCCATACACTAAGGGTGACATAAATGTAATTGAGGCAATTGAGAACCAGGTGATTACCGGAAGATCAATTGCAGTCCCAAAGGTGGTAAATGGATATGTTGTGTCCGATGTTGAAAGAGATATATTAAAGATAGCCGTGGTTGATCGTTACAAGGACGCAAGGGTGGCGGTTGGTTTTATCAAAAATTTCGGATTGAAAAATGGAGCCATCGCTTCCAGTGTGGCCCATGATTCGCACAACATTATAGCCGTTGGTGTCAGTAATGAATACATTTGCAGGGCAGTCAATTTGATTATCGAAAAAAGAGGCGGCGTCTGTGCGGTATCTCAAGATCATGAGACGGTTTTGCCCCTGCCGGTTGCCGGAATCATGAGTAACGATGATTATTCCAGTGTGGCGGAAAGATACGCTGAAATAGACAGGATGGCAAAATTACTCGGCTCAACATTGTATGCACCCTTTATGACTTTATCCTTCATGGCTTTACTGGTTATTCCCAGTATGAAGTTAAGTGACAGAGGGTTATTTGATGGTGATAAATTTGAATTTATTGACGTTTTTAAAGAAATGTGATTTTAGTTTAGTGGATCTAAAATTACCTTGATTTTTTGACGCCTAATTTGTAGAAGTCGTTTCGTACGTTGTAACAGACATTACGGGACGTTTTTAAAAAAGATAAAAAGGGGATTTTCTCTCATGGGAAAAGACGAATCAATAGAAGAGGCGAGGAAAGTTCTTAAAATAGAAGCTGAAAGTATTTTAAATCTTATTGACAGGATAGATAAAAACTTTTCCGAGGCCGTAGATATTATTTACAATATCAAAGGAAGGGTAATAATTGCAGGTATAGGCAAATCCGGTCTTATCGGAAGGAAAATTGTGGCCACTCTGACCAGTACAGGTACCCCGGCTCTCTTCATCCATCCTGTAGAAGGGATGCATGGAGACCTTGGTATTGTTACAAAGAACGATGTCATGCTGGCAATTTCCAATAGCGGGGAGACCCTGGAACTGAACACTCTCATTTCCAGTGCCATGGATATCGGTGTGCCGCTTATAGCCTTTACAGGTAATACCTCCTCGGCCCTTTCCAGAATGAGTGATGTGGTTATTGATGTGGGTGTTGAAAGGGAGGCCTGTCCTTTCGGCCTTGTTCCTACATCGAGCACCACAGCGTCGTTGGCGATGGGAGATGCCCTTGCGGCAGCCCTTATCAAGAAGAGAAATTTCAGCGAGCAGGACTTTCGCAAATTTCATCCGGGAGGAACACTGGGGCAGAGATTGCTGGCCAAGGTCAGGGATGTAATGATCAATAAAAAACAGATACCAAAAGTTTTTTCCGGGATACCCGTACTGCAGGCGATAGACGAAATTGACAAGAAAAATCTTGGATTTGTCATTATAACGGATAGCGAAAACCATCTTTTAGGAATCTTGACGGATGGTGATGTAAGGCGTTGTGTAAAGAATGAAGTAATTTTCAAGGGGAAAAGTGTGGATGACCTGATGACAAAGTCCCCCAAAACCATAGATGAAAATATGTCAGTTGGCCAGACTATAGAAGCCATGGAAAAAAATGAAATTACAACCTTTCTGGTTGTAAACACAGATAATCAGGTTAAGGGGTACATCCACCTTCATGACATTCTGGGAAGAGGGGGCACCCTGCAAATTTCAATATCTCAGTGAAATAGTGCCGCGTCACACTTTTTTGTGTCCGTAGAGTAAGTCAATCCTTTGTGAGGTTATTTATGCCAATTTATGAATTTGATGGAAAGAAGCCTGATATTTCTCCGGAGGCGTTTGTCCATCCGGAAGCGGTCATTATCGGAGATGTCAAAATAGGCAGTGGATGTTTTATAGCGCCGGGGGCTGTAATAAGAGCAGATTTTGGGCCTGCGACAATCCAGGATGGTACAAATATTCAGGACAATGCGGTAATACACGTCGATCCGGGAGCACGGGTTCTTATAGAGAAAGATGTTGTCGTCGGACATAGCGCAGTCATGCATGACGTGCACATAAAGTCGAGATGTGTAATCGGAATTGGTGCAGTTCTTCTGAACGAAGTGGTTTGTGAAGAAGATGTTATTATCGGTGCCGGATCTGTCGTCCTCAACAACATGCATATTCCCGCCGGAAAACTTGCAGCCGGCATCCCTGCTAAGATAATAAGGGATGTAACCAACGATCAAAAATCATACGCCAGGACAGGAGTTGAACTTTACAAAAAGCTTTCCCGGCAATATCAAAAAACGATGAAATTAATCAAGTGAGGAGCCGGGAGTTATCATCCCTTTAGTTCTTCTTCCAGCAACTATCCGCTTCTTTATAACCTTCTATTAATTTCTTTTCTATGCTCAGACAAACATTCTCAAATTGCTCGGCATCCATTTCCTCAGAAATGATTTCCAGGGGACCAAAGCGAAGCAAAGCTCTGCTAAAGGGCTTGGGAATCATAAATCTGTCCCAGCTATTGAATATCCAGGGGTTTTCATAAGAAATAAATCCGGGACAGATGGAAGCTCCGGTTTTCTGTGCCAGTATGACGAGACCCGGCTTAACGATACGGGGCGGTCCTGTGGGACCATCCACAACATGACCTCCAAGGCGATTTTCAGTAATTCCGGCAATCATCTGTTGCAGCGCTTTTTTGCCTCCACGCGAGCTTGATCCACGTATCGGTATCCATCCGGCCCGACTGGCAATATCGGCTATGAAATCCCCATCCCTACTCTGACTTATCATTATACAGGGAGATTCACCAAATATCCTGGGCAGATAAAAGCCCCACAAAAACCTTTGATGCCAGCTATACATTATGACCCGGCCGTTATTCTGCAGATATTCTTTCAACTCTTCTTCGTTTTCCAGTTTCAGCCTGATTGTCTTCGCGTATATGGTGAGGGCATAATAGGCAAAAAAAGTCAGAAAGTTCTTTATTATGAAGTATTTTAGCTCTTTTTTTATACTCATCCCGGTTCCGCTTCTTGGGTTTTAATCCTTTCTAATCGATTGAAAAAACTATTACAAGGAAAATTAAACAATATGGTAGCTGCCCCTTCTTGTTGGTTTCGAAATCCATTTGACAGGTTACGGGAAAAGAGTATAGCACTTGCGTTTGGAATGCCATCTCTTCGGACTGAGATTTAAAAAATAATCGGCCCGACAATCCACCCAGATGACCCGTTGGGACTGTGGGCTGTAAGCGGGGAAAGATAGCAGATACATGCACTTTGAAAAATGATGCTGATGTTATGATATCAATTTACTACATACAATTTATGGGAATAAATAAAGATGAGTCAAGAGCAAACTTGCCCCTTTTCCTATCCTAATAAACTAAGATATTTAAAAAAGTTATTGATTGAAATTTAATAAAAGTGATATGGAAATCCCAGAGATAAATTTCCTGTTTAGATCATGTTTTGCGAAGCAAATGTAGATTCAACTAAATAATATATGTTAGCGCCACTGATGCGGCGCGAATGGCATAGGGTTTGGCACTGCGAAGGCACATCAAACCAAACAAAAGAGGAGTCTCAATGAGTATCAAGTTTTATCATTCGACTGAAGTAAGGAGGTTTGCTGATGACAGATTCGAACATCCATCTTCATGAACGTTTACGTGTGCTGGCGCAGAACCTCTGGTGGACGTGGCATCCGGAGGTTATTAGCCTTTTCACTGATTTAGACCCACATCTCTGGCGTCAGGTTGATCATAACCCGATTGCTTTCGTGAGTCAGATCACACCGGAAAAAGTCGAAGAACGAGCCGCTGAACTGGTGCTCCACAGCCGGATAAATTATGCCTTCCGGCGGCTGAATGAGTATGTTGAAAAGAATATGACATGGGGAGCCGTACACTGCGGTAATTTGAACAACCGGCCGGTAGTCTATTTTTCCGCCGAGTTCGGCCTGCATGAATCGTTGCCGATTTACTCCGGCGGTCTTGGCGTCCTGGCAGGCGACCATCTTAAAAGCGCCTCTGATCTGGGAATTCCCTTGATAGGAATCGGGCTTCTATATAATCAGGGTTATTTCTGCCAGCGTCTGAAAAAGGATGGCTGGCAGGAAGAAGATTACGTCAACCTTGACATTGACAAGCTGCCGCTGCAAACAGTTAAGGACTCGAGCGGACAGCCATTGGTTGTGCGAATTGATACCCGGAGCGGTGTTCTTCATGCCCGGGTCTGGCAGCTTCAGGTGGGGCGGATTCGTATGTTGCTGCTCGATTCCAATGTGGAGGGAAACTCAATCGAAGATCGCGAATTGACTTCCCGACTTTACGGGGGCGGCGATAGAATCCGTATTCGACAGGAACTGCTGCTGGGGATTGGTGGCGCGCGTATCCTGCAAGCGCTGAAGATTTTCCCCGGAGTGCTGCATTTAAACGAGGGGCACAGTACCTTTGCCATTTTAGAAGAGATCCGCCGAATTATGGAGTATGATCAGATTCCATTTCACCGCGCTCGCCGGCGCGTGTCTCTTTATACTGTTTTTACAACCCATACCCCTGTTGCTGCCGGCCATGACAGATTCTCACCGGACTTGGTTGAAGAGCATCTCGGTGCCTTCCGGGGAAAATTGGGTTTATCTCACGATGAATTTATGGCCTTGGGACGCGTAAACACTGAAGACAAGGCGGAACCCTTTTGCATGACGGTTTTGGCTTTGAAGACCTCATTCCGGGCGAACGGCGTTTCGGCGATTCATGGGACTGTCAGTCGTCTGATGTGGCATTGTCTTTGGCCGACGCGGCCTGAGGCAGAAGTTCCCATCGGTCATATTACCAACGGGGTGCACGTTTTGTCATGGCTTGCGACCCAAATGTACCAGCTGTTTGAGACGCGCCTTGGGCAAGATTGGCCCACGCGAATGGTGCACCCGGATATCTGGGGGAAAGTAGCCGAAATTGATGACGAAGAGCTGTGGGAGACACACCAGAGTTTGAAGATGCGCCTCATTCGCTTTGTCCGCCGACGCTTGCGCTTGCAAGCAGAACGCCAGGGTCATCGTGAAATAGTTAAGCAAATCGACGCGATTCTTGATCCTGCTGTTCTTACAATTGGTTGTGCCCGCAGGTTTGCTACCTATAAACGAGGAGACCTGATTTTATCTCAGCCCGAACGCCTGGCCAAATTAGTTGAAGACGCTCGTCGACCGATCCAGATCATTTTTGCGGGGAAGGCCCATCCCCAGGACGACGGGGGCAAGCAGCTGTTACAGAAAATTGCCCAATACAGCTATAACAGCGCCTACATAAAGAGAATCGTTTTCGTTGAAAACTACGATTACAACGTGGCCCGCCACCTTGTTCAAGGAGTCGATGTGTGGCTGAACAACCCCCGGCGACCGTTAGAAGCTTGCGGAACAAGTGGTCAAAAGGTCGTTCTTAACGGAGGCTTGAACCTTTCGGTTCTCGATGGTTGGTGGAATGAGGCATACGACGGTAAGAATGGCTTTGCCATCGGTCATGGCGGTATGCACAACGATCCGGATGTACAGTATCAGAGGGATGCCGAATATCTTTATGAAACACTCGAAAAAGAAGTTATTCCGCTCTACTATGATAGTGATGCAGATGGGATTCCGCATCGCTGGGTTCAGAGTATGAAGCATGCTATTCAGAGTCTCGGTTACCGCTTCAACGCGGACCGCATGGTCAAAGATTATGCCGAACGTTTCTATCTACCTGCGGCAAGCGCTACCTCAGCCGAAACACGGTAATTGAACTGAACAGCGAGTGCATCTCCCGCTGCTTGCGGCGGGGTTAGCGCTCGCTGTTCAGTTCAAGATATTTATTTTTGGTTATTATAGCTCGCCTTTCCAAACTTCCTTTTTTAAATTACGTGCTGGCTTCAGAACATCCAAGGTCTCTAAGCTTCTTGCCTTCCTTCAGATTGATCTCAAGCTTTTCGAGTGAAACGCCTTTGGTCTCAGGAGTATATCCTCCTACCAGCACAAAACCGAGAAGACAGAAGAACGCGAAGATAAAGAACAGAGTAGATCCACCCCATTTTTCCATAATGCTTAATGAGAACCTGACAACAAAATAATTGCCGATCCAATTGGCCATTGTTGTAACAGTAAGACCGAAGTCTCTGGCTTCCAATGGGAAAATTTCCGCGCAGATTACCCAGATTAGCGGCCCTAAAGAGAAACCGAATGCAAGCAGATAAACGAGACAGGAACCGAGTATAACTGTCTGTCCTAACCTGTATATCTGCATTCCTCTTTCAATCCTGATAAATTCAGTGCCCAGAAACATCAACGTAATAAACATCAGGATCAGTCCGAGATAAATAATAGGTTTTCTTCCCCATTTGTCGCAGAAGAAAATAGCGATCAGGGTAGCAAGCATATTAACAAGCCCGCAGGCTACTGTGGCCACACTGGCATTATTAAATCCGGCCTTCTCGAAAATTATTGTGGAGTAGTAAATTACACAGTTGATCCCGCTAAGTTGCTGCAGTAACTGAAGAAGGATACCGAGAATGATTATTCTGGCAAAATAAGATTTGCCAAGCATAGCAATCGCACTCACCTTCTTTGAACCTTCCCCTTGTTCAAGGTTTTCCTTGATTTCAGCCATTTCATTTTTAATCTCAGCTTCAGTTTCTCTGGTTTTAGTAAGGACCTCTTCCGCTTCTTTTTCTCTGCCTTTAAGCATCAGCCATCTTGGAGATTTAGGAATAGTAAGCACGCAAATCAGCATTATAATAGCCGGTATACAGATGATCATAAGCATCAGTCTCCATGGATCATTACCGGTGGAAGCCTTGCTTATCAAAGTATTGCTTACATAAATAGCAAAAATACCGATTGTAATAGTAAACTGATAAAGGGAGATATAACCGCCCCTGAATTTAGCGGGAGCAATTTCAGAAAGGTAGAGAGGTACTACGAAGGAAGCACATCCCACAGCAAGCCCCAGGCACACTCTGGTAAAGTAAAGAACAGTCTCTGAGTGTGTGATTGAACCCCAGACAGTGAATACTGAAAAAAACAGTGCCGCTAAAAGGAGAGTGTTTTTACGTCCAATGGCTTTTGAAATAAAACCGCTGCAGAATGCACCGATTATCGCGCCTATCAGAATAATACTCGCGAATGATTCACCCTGAGCTGTTGTCCACTTGAAGGTTTTCTGAATAAAGCCCAGAGACCCGTTGATAAACCCCTGGTCCAAACCAAACAGAAGTCCGCCAAAGGAAGCTATCACGCAGATCCAGAAAACTTTTGTTTTTGCTTTTGTGTTTATTGCCATTTAGTTTCTCTTCGTTTTCAGTAGTTTTGTTTGTTAATATTTTCCGATACCTCACGTTTTATTTTTTCAGACGCCGCCGCTACCGCGGCTATGATAGCTGCGCCCTTGCCGGAGCCGTCTTTGGAATGAACTAATGTTATTTTTTCCGCTTTTTTGCCGTACAGTTTTTTGAATACATCCGTCATTTTAGCTCCAAATCCGGGGTATTTCTCAAAGAGTGAACCGTCAATGGCAACGGTGTGCATGTCCGTGAGTTCCGGATCAATCCAGGTAATTACCCCACAGATGGCAGCCGCGCCAAGCCTGGCCGCCCGGGCTGACACAAATTGGCACAGCCCTTTCAGGAGTGTTCTGTCGTGAATCGTACTGGTTGCAATTCCATTATTGGCAAGAAATTCTTCCACTTCGCTAAGATTTTCTGTTTCATCCCCTTCAATCAGGGACATATGCTCTGTCTTCAATGAATCTTTTATCTTAAAACCTTCAACGGTATGGGATTCATTTAAAAATATGAGGCCTCTCTTTATCAAATCTATTAAAACAATCCGTGTGAGCTCGCCCAGATACATGCCGGACACCATTTTTTCAAGGTACATGGCGCCCGGATTAACCGAAGCCTTGTCTAATTGCTTATCATAGAGTGTCAGCCTGAGTTTATCAAAATTGCCCCATTCCATATTGACAATCATATACCCGTCAGGACCCAGCCCTCTCAATTTCTGTATATTAGAGAGCTTTTCCCGATAACACGCGTTAGTTCCGGTGCCCATAATAACGCCCATATCACAGGTGGGGTCGCTATAGCTTCTGGCAGCCAAAGTACCCACAGTATCATTGGCGAGGGCCGCAACTTTAATACATCTGATATTCTTCCTGCTCAACGCATCATTCAACAGCGTTACGACATCTTCTCCTTCTACTCCTTGCGCGGTAAAACCTTTTGTCCAGACGATAAGCTTACCAGCGGCAATAGTTGTCTGTTCAACGGGAAAAGAAAAAGTGAACGCCAGGTCATAGGAGTTTGTTCTATCAAAGGTATTCTCAGTCAGGAAGGAATCAATACCGTCGGCAATAAAATCAAAAAGCTGCACCCCTGTTCCCTGCATCTCTTTTTTCGGAATGGCAAATTTGCTGACAGCCAGAACGTTTGAGGTCCCCCTCCCGTCAAGTTCGACCGCAAGCACTCTGAAGTTTGTGCCGCCAAGATCGAGGGCGATAAACCTGCCCTTTTCATCTCCCTTCGGCCTGTCTACAAATGAAGGTAGCATCTTCAGGGAACTTTCATACCCGGAAAGGCCTTTGAGCATCTCCTCGTGAAAGTCTGTAATAATTACTGTGATATCGTTCAGTGAGATTGTAAACAGTTTTTCTAGATATGAAAGAAATTCTTCACAGGCAATAGGCAAGGACTTAATCATTGATTCCTCCATTTCTCAAATTAATTTTACGGAGCTACGAATTGAGTAGAATTGAGGGACGTCAGTCAATAAATAATTACCTCAATCTATGAGTTTATAATCGGTTATTTTAGCGATCCGCTTACCCCTTCGCACGGGTATATCCGACCCCTTGACCGGTCATACCAAGAAGTCTTGCCACACCTGCCAATGAATATCAGCTCAAATCGATTTTCTCTTTCAATTTTCTGACCTGTCATGGATAAACTTTTTTTTTATAAGAAACTTCCTTTTTCATGAAGGTAGTATAAGAAAAACGAACTTGTGAGTCAAATGTTTAGGAGAAAGAATGAATAAATTGAAAAGAAAGTAAAACTGTCAAGAATGAAGACCTGGCCCCATTCTTTCCAGATCAAGGGCCACTAACCCGCTGAAGTTGGTTGAAGCCTAAGGAATTGGTTCTAACATTGTGCTGGATTGAGAGGCTAAATTAGTGATGTATATACTTAAGGGCCTGTCACTGCAGATCAAAGTGGCAGGCCCAAATAACCTCTCAGCAGTGCAGGTTACTCTTGAACAATCTTCCAGGCAGTTTGTGCCCGTGACCGATGTTAATTTCCTCGCCCACAGGGCGGGGCTTCCCGGCAAGGAAAACGCAGTTTCATGAGCAAAGCGAATAATATATTCCTTTCATCTTGCGCCCCTTACCCCGCCTACAAGGCGAGGCTTGCGGGTGCGCTCCCGAATAAAAAAGGGGAACAGCTTCTTAAGATCCGACCTCTCCGACTCTCTTGACTCCTAACCGGTAATATCGGATCGCGTATGCCAATTATGGTACATCCTCAGAGGTATGAGCAGGCCGAAGAAAGGGAGAATATATATGGCCGCGACTGTTGGTTCCAGGGGACCGAAGTACTGTGAAGCAAAAACAATGACCAGGACGTTGTTCATGTTTCCCAGTGTTACTGCTCCGGCAAGTTGATCTTCGACGGATTTTCTCACCATGCACAGGATACCGGCCCCGCAATAGATAGCTGACAGTACGATGGCGGTAACCGTGGCTGTTATAATCATAACCGGTTCGCGGTGAAAGAAGTCCGAGTAGCGTGAAAAGATACCCAGATTAATGAGGGCAAAAAGGATAAGCGAGAGGGGAAATCTTATTTTCATGAGTGCCGTCAACAAGCCGGGCGCTAAGTTCCTTACGCTTTCCGCAACGAGAATGGGAATAAATATTATGAGGGAAAGCATTTTGATCATACCGGACAGGGGAATTGCTACCGACTGCCCTAAAAGAATTTTGATCAATGTCGGCAGTGTAAAGGGAATCAGAAGAGAGGTGACAACTACCATGACCATGACCAGGGGGCTGTTTGCCTTCACGAGATTTGACATGAACGGCGTAAGATGGCGCAATAACTGTAAAGACATAATAGATTGCCACGGGAAGAATAACGATTTTCAAAAGAGTCAGACAAACGATCATACGGGCAGAGTTTCTAAGCGTGGACCAGATTTCCGTTATCTCAATTGAGAGAAAGCTGAGAAAGAGGAGTATCATCAGGCAGTATTGCGGATAATGGCAAAACATTGAACCGAAACGGGGGGAAAGAATGCCCCCGATCATAGAGCTGAAGACGGTTATAAGAAGAATGAAATCATTTAAACGAAACACGGCAGCCTCGGTTTGATAGTAATTGACCGGTTGATCACTTCACAAGTATATCAAGATTTTTATGTTTGTCATACCTGCAATAGCGGTGTTAGGTCTTGCTTTTTGACCGGGAGCGCACCCGTAAGCCCCGCTCCGTAGGCGGGGTAAGGGGCGCAATATAAAAGGAATATATTATTCGCTTTGCTCATGAAACTGCGTTTTCCTTGCCGGGAAGCCCCGCCCTGTGGGCGAGGAGCTTCACTTTTTTAAACCGAGGTTTGACTGGAACGAAAAAAGGGTTAACGGCTTAACCGTAACCCCTTTATTTCATTGGTAGGCGGTACTGGATTTGAACCAGTGACTTCTACCGTGTGAAGGTAGCACTCTCCCGCTGAGTTAACCGCCCGTTTTTAATTCCGGCAACCATACTTCAAAGAAACTTTTTTTTCAAGAAAAGTTTACGGTGCAGCGGGAAAAGACAATTTGAAAGTCGTGCCTTTACCTACTTCGCTTTCAATTTTAATGGTACCATTATAATCGCTGACAATACCGTAACTGATACTTGTCCCAAGACCTACGCCTTTTCCCACCTCTTTTGTTGTAAAAAAAGGTTCGAAAATTTTATCTCTTATATCCTCAGGGATTCCTGTTCCGTTATCATACACCGTTACTACTACCCGGCCGTTCTCTACAAAAGACCTTATTTTCAAAATCTTTCGCAGTTCCTGATTTTTCAACTGGCTGTCCTTTTCATCAAGTGCATCCATGGCATTCTTCACTAAATTCATAAATACCTGTTCCAATCTGTTATGATTTGCAATTATTGAGTGCAGATCTTTGGTCAAATCCAGCTCCACCTCTATCCTGTGTACCCTCAACTGTTGACCAAGTATCTTAAAAACATCCAGAATAGGGGCATTAATATTTATCTTCTCACTTTTGACCTCCGACTGTCTGACAAAATCTCTCATATGATTTATAACCTGATCCGCCCTCCGGACATTTCTCTCGATCTCTTCAGCCATCGTAGATAAATCTTCTCTGTTGATATCTTCATTCTTTTTTATTATTTTCATGAAATAATCAGAACAGACCTGAATTACATTGAGGGGCTGATTTAGCTCATGGGCAATACCGGAAACCATTGTGCCAAGCGTTGCCATCTTACTGGCCTGAACCAGCAGGTTCTCTTTTTCTACATTTTCCGTAACATCAGGAGTGGAAGCTATCAAACAGTCTCTTTCCATAAATATAACCGAGCGAACATGAAGATTAACGTAAAAAAGATTTCCGCCCTTCTTTGTGTGCAATTTCTTGGGATAGAATTTTGAATGATTGAGAGTGATCTTCTTTAAATCCTGCACAATTTCATTGTCTGACTGATGTACCAGAGCTGAAAAGGACATCCCCAGGAACTCATTCCTCGAATATCCGTAACAATCCACGGCAGTTGCATTTACATCGAGGATACCCAGAGTTTTTCTGTCAACAATAATAATGGGATTGGGATCAGCATCAAACATTGTCCTGTACTTTTCTTCCGATACTCTCATGTCATGGTATGATTCAACAATTTTCCGTTCTGCCTCTTTCTGTTCAGTGGTATCCCAAAGGGTTTCAATGGAACCTTTGATCTTCCCGTCAAGTCCTCTGATGGGTGCGGCTGTAAATAAGAGCCATTTATTAGTATTCCCTATATTGGGGAAAAAATCTTCAGCCTCATATCCCCCCTTGATAAGAAGCGATGGAGACGATTTATTGCCATAAAATTCCTTTATTCCATTCCTGTCTATTCCATCGACAATAAGATCTGCCATGCATGGCCTATCCTCTGAATAGAAAGCTTTCCAGTGATTTTTAGTTCCGATGATGTCTTCGGCTTTTTGATTGGTCATTCTTTCTAAGGCCTTATTCCAGTGTGTAACAATATGGTTTTCGTCGATGACAAAAGTGGGAACAGTACTTCCCTGAATAATTTGCGAAATCGTTTGATCACGTCTCACAAGCATTTTTTCTACAGATTGAAGATGCCTGGTTCTCTCACTTACAATATCGCTAAGCTCCTCAGAGAATTGCTCAAACCTTTTGTTTATTCCTGCGCATACTTTATCCCCTAATTTATATGTCTTTATGACAACATCACATAGCTGCTCTTCCATGGTTTTTTTCTTTACTTCTATCTGAAGGAAATCCCATAAAGACATGGCCTCAAAATGGTCTATCAGTCTAATACCACTGGGTTTCTTTTTTCTCAGGGTCTGTAAAAAACGGTCATTCCCCGTTAACTCGACAATCGTGTTCAACTCTTTAAAATTTAAAAGCTCCCTGTAATCATTAGTTGTATAAATTCCCTTCTTTTTGGCATACAGAACCCCTTTTGCCTTATCATCGATATCACAGACACCTAAAATATTTGATTTTACATTACCAAAAACGGGACCTAAAACAATCTTAAGTATTTCCTTACAAACCTTCCCACCCCCAACAATGGCCACCTTTGATTCTGTAAATACTTGTATCACTTTAGCCTCCTCGTATTAGGCAAACAAAACAGTCTTCCAATATTTTTCATTATATTTGAAAGTAAAATCAATTGCAATCTAATCCAGAGACACCCAATATTGCGAACTTACATAATATCGGCAAGAAAGGACTTGACCGAACCAATAAAAAGATTATAGAAATTATACCAAAAGACTTTCCAGCAGAGCATAAGAGAGCCTTGAAAAGCACCTCCCAAGTCATTGCTAGGAGCGAAGCGACGTGGCAATCTGTTCGTAATTACAGGTAATTTGAGATTGCTTTACTGTGTTCGCAATGACAATATGCGTATTTTTCAAAGCTCTCCGTAAATCCTTCTGGTAGACAATCGGAGATTTTTGATGATGAACAGCACAAATAGTATAGTAATATTTGGTCCCATCCGCTTACCCTTTCTCATATTAACCCCGGCATGCGTTATGCTGGGTGTTGCTACTGCTACATGGTCAGGAAGTACAATAAACCTCTATTACCTCGTGTTAGTGCTTATCGGCGCCATGTCAGCACATATAAGCGTAAATGTCCTTAACGAATATCATGACTTCAAGAGCGGGCTGGACTTCAAAACACAACCTACCCTGTTCAGCGGGGGTAGCGGAACCCTTCCCAAAAACCCTGAAGAAGCCCACTTTGCGTTGATTACAGGTATTATAACACTGGCCATCACAGCGCTTATAGGTATATACTTTTTATATGTCAGGGGGCTGTGGCTTTTACCCTTGGGGACAGTCGGCCTTATTATTATCGTTACCTATACAAAGCTAATTACAAGGAGTTATTTTCTCTGCTTAATTGCTCCCGGGCTGGGCTTTGGCCCATTGATGGTTATGGGTACAGACTTTGTCCTCACCGGTTCATACTCCTGGACATCATTTATTGCATCCCTTGTTCCCTTTTTCCTTGTGAGCGATCTGTTGCTCTTGAACCAGTTCCCGGATGTTGAGGCGGATAAATGGGTCGGAAGAAGGCATTTGCCTATCATAATCGGGAGGAAAGCGAGTGCAAAGATCTATAAGGTATTTCTTGCAGCCACCTACATGGCTGTCATCCTTGGCTACGTAGCCGGAGCTCTTCCCCTGGAAGGCTTTTTGGCACTTGCTTCTATTTTCCTTGCAGTTCCTACAGTGAGAGGTGTTACCAGATATGCAGATGATATACCGAAGCTGATACCGTATATGGGCAGGAATGTTATAATAAATATCATAACCCCCGTATTGCTTGCAATTGGCCTGTTTATCGGCCGGTAATAACAGGCAAATTTGTCTTGATAAATTCTGAATCGAACTGTACAAACCATGAAACTAACCGTTTGCGGGTTTTGCAAACGGCAGAAATCCGTTGGAGATAGATTTTATGTCGGATTAAGACCTTTTCTCAAGGTCTCACGAGAACATGGAGGCTAAGGATTGAAAATGTATTGGGGAAAAGAAGATGAGACAATGCCACGAGACAGATTGGAGGCTTTTCAGCTTGCAAGATTACAAGAGACCCTCAAAAGAGCAAAGAAATCCCCCTATTACGGACAATTGTTTGATGAAATAAACCTGGATCCTGATAAGCTTACTTCTCTCAAGGATATAGAAAAAGTGCCCTTTACCACCAAGGAGAATCTGAGGGAACACTGGCCTTATGGATTTCTGGCGGTTTCCATGGATGAACTGGTGAGAATGCACTCATCTTCCGGAACGACCGGCAGGGCAACGGTGATATTTCATACTGCACGGGACATTGATGTATGGACCAATCTCCTGGCACGTTCCATGTACATGACAGGCATGAGAAAGACCGATGTCTTTCAGAATATGATGACCTATGGACTTTTTACCGGCGGTCTCGGTTTCCACTACGGTGCGGAGAAAATAGGTGCACTGGTTATACCTGCCGGGGCAGGAAACAGCAAACGCCAGATACAGCTTATGCGGGATTTCGGTACGACTGCCATCCATATTATACCCAGTTATGCACTCCATCTCTCTACTGTTTTTGAGGAAGTAGGTGTTAATCCCCTAACGGACATAAAAGTGAGGATTGCCTTTCTTGGGGCTGAACCCCACTCGGAAAAAATGAGACGGAAGATTGAAGAATGTTATGGTTTGAAGGGCTATAACTCCTATGGCCTCTCAGAAATGAACGGGCCCGGGGTTGCCTTTGAATGTCCATTTCAGAGCGGAATGCACATCTGGGAGGACAGCTTTTTTGCGGAGGTCATCGATCCTGACACTCTTGAACCTATGCCCTATGGCGAGGAAGGAGAACTTGTCCTTACAACGCTTATGAGGGAGGGTATGCCTGTTTTAAGATACAGGACGAGTGACTTAACCAGGATAATCCCGGAACCCTGTGAATGCGGCAGGACTCACAAACGAATTGAGAGGATAAAGGGAAGAACCGACGATATGATGATTCTGAAAGGGGTAAACATCTTTCCCATTCAGATAGATAGAAAACTTATGGAAATACCGGGTGTGGGAACCGACTTCCAAATTATTCTGGAAAGGGAGGGACTCAACGATAATATGATCGTCAGGGTTGAGGTGCAGAAGGAATTTTTCTCAGGAAACCTGAAACAGCTTGAAATCTTGCGAAAGAAGGTCATTGAGGAACTCAAAAGTGATATCCTGATAACCCCCAGGGTGGAGTTGGTTGAACCCGGCAGCCTTCCGAAAACTGAAGGAAAAGCGATACGGGTCATAGATAACAGAGAAGAGTGACAAGTTCGTAAAAAGTCAATTTTCTACCCTTCCCCGATCAGGTCGAGGACAAGCTTTGTCATTCCCGCGAAAGCGGGAATCCAATAAATTCAATCTGTTATAGACTCCCGCTTTCGCGGGAGTGACGGACAAAAAGACTTTTTACGAATACATCAAGATTAGAACAGGAGTAATAATATGACGGCCTATCAAATTTCAATATTTGCAGAAAACAAACCTGGAAGGCTGGCAAAGGTTACAGGTCTACTTGCGAAGGAAAAGATAAATATAAGAGCCACAACAATATCCACATCCGGTGACTTCGGGATTATCAATCTCATAGTGGATGACCCTAAACGTGCCCACAAGATTTTATCAAAAGAAGGTTTGACGGTTTCCACAAAGGACGTTATCGCCGTTGTTATTGATGATCAACCGGGTGGATTGGATAAACTGATTCAGGTACTTGCTGACGAGAATATCAATATTGAGAATGCTTATGGTTTCGTTATCGAGAGCTGGAAGAATGCGGTATTTGTCGTTGAAGTAGATCTGCTGGAAAAGACTCAGGAAATACTCAAAAAGAAAGGGTTTAAAACACTGGACACTGAATCTCTTTCGGCAATAGAGCCCTTTCATTATTTGAAATACTGACAGCTTTGTAGAAAGTCCCAACAACTTGTCATTTCGAGTGAAATGAGAAATCTTTTCAATGTAACATGGTAAAAACTAAGATTTCTCCCGGAGCCTACCTTGAGCGTAATAGTAAGATTCCTCGCTTCGCGCTCAGAATGACAGAAGCGAAGGGGTCGAAATGGCACATTAACTAAATCCAACTCGTTACATCGTTAATATCAAAGGAGACATTATGACTCACGAAAATGCGGGCAATTACTCTGCAAAACACCTGCCCGACAAGAAACTCGACAAGAAAATTGCCGAGGCTGTAAAACTACAGGCTATAGATGGGAAAATATCGTGTGCTTCCGGTCACAAAATTGCCGGCCAGTTGGATGTTCCGCCCGCCGAAGTGGGTATTACTGTCGACCTTCTGGAAATACGTATAAACAAATGTCAATTAGGTCTTTACGGATATTCCCCTAAGAATAGGATTGTCAAACCGGCCGAGAAAGTATCTCCTGAACTTGAAGAGGCTATTCTGAAAACACTGTCTGATAACCGCCTTCCCTGTTCGGCTGCCTGGGAAATAGCCAAGAGGTTTAATATTCCCAAAATGGAAGTCTCTTGGGCATGTGAAGCGTTAAAAATTAAAATGTCTTCCTGCCAGCTGGGAGCTTTTTAAATCCACAGATTACGCAGATTAAACGGATTACTTCAGAACATGGGGACAGATTTAAAATCTGTCCCCATAAAACCGTCACTCCCGCGAAAGCGGGAGTCCATAACAGCTTGAAATTGCTGGATTCCCGCTTTTGCGGGAATGACAAAAATGAGGTAATGCAGACTTTTTACGAGTTCATCAAACTTAGACATTTTCCTCAAATCTGGCCAGTGTAAAGAGCATGTCAGCAAGTCGGTTGAGGTATTTAGTTATTTCATCGCTGCTGATTAACCCATCCTTCTTTAACCGTACAGCCTTCCTTTCTGCTCTCCTTATTATTGTTCTTGCTACATCTATCTGAGCAGATACAACACTTTTCCCCGGATATATAAACTCTTTTGGCAGTTCGACATCCTTTTGAAGCTTATCTATAATATTTTCTATGCAACTGACATCTTTTTCATCTATCCTATGAGTTAGCTTATCGAGATCCTCAGGGAAACAGGAAAGCTCTGCTCCCATGACAAGCAGATCCTTCTGTACCTCAAGAATAATATCCTTGATTTTCTGGTTTTCTGTCATGGCTCTGGCCACACCGAGTGCGGAACTTGCCTCGTCAAGCGTCCCGTATGTATCCGGTCTCGGATCATATTTGGGTATCCGCTGCCCGCCAAGAAGACTTGTCTCTCCCTTATCTCCCCGTTTTGAAAATTTCATCTCAAATTCCTTTCCAGATATTTGTTTACAATTTTTATCATAACTTCCGCATTTTTGCGGGCGCCCTCATATATCTCCTCATTAGTTAAAGGTTTTCCTACAAGACCATGACCATAGTTGTCAACAGAACAGATAGATGCGTAATTCAAATCCAATTCTCTTGCTATTATTGCCTCACTTCCCATGGTCATTCCTACCAGATCAGCAAACGTGGACATCATTTTAATTTCAGCTATGGTTTCAAGCCTCGGCCCCGCAGTCTGCCAGTAGATGCCACCATTTATGACATCTATGCCACACTCATGAGCCGATTCAATCCACCTCTGCCGCACGTCTTCACTTAAAGTCGGCGTGATATGAACAGGTTTAGTGTCGAATATGGTTGGTCCGTCGGAAAGCACAATAAAATCATCCGGCACAACGAACATTCCGGGTTTCAAATGCCTTTTCAGAGAACCCGTTGAATTAGTGCTGATTACTTCCTCAACTCCGAGATCCTTCAATGCCTTCAAGTTGGCCTGGTGATTGATAAGATGAGGAAGTATGTGATGTTGCCGGTCTTCCCCATGTCGCGGGATATAGGCTACAGTATCGGAAATGAAAACAGTGGCTTTTCCAAATTCGTTTTCCATTATTCTCTTTTCCATATTTTTAAAGGATTCGCTGTCCTGCAGAACGGTACTTGAAATGACTCCTGTCAGTTTCATATGATCCTCCCCTGTGAATCAATATCAAATTAACGCTCTACTGTCAAAACCGGATTTAAGTCCGATGAGGACATCAAAGAATTATATTTTCAAGGTCTCAATTTGAGATTGATTTAGCATTTGACATTATTCGACATAGCAATTATATTGAGTTACCAAAGCGGCAAAGCCGCAACCCCAAAAGTGCCTAAAGTGAGCTAAAGTTAATGTACACGCCTTCGGCGCGGTCAAATTTGAAACAGGCTGCGCTGAAAGCGCATTTTTTAACTTTAGGCATTTTAGCTCACTTTAGTTCACTTTACACTCTTAACTAAATCTTGTTGTTTGAACTGGTACCAACATCTGCGCAAAAAACGCAGTTTGTGAATAAAGACTCTATACATCGAAGGCTGTGAAAGCTTTGCAGTATTACTCCAAAACTGTGAAATTTCCGGCAGTTACATTTTTAAAAGCTCTCAAAATTTTAGAAAGAAGGAAAAATAAATGAGTTTAATACATGTAGATGACAGCAATTTTGAAGAAGAAGTAATTAAATCAGAAAAGCCGACTCTGGTTGATTTCTGGGCACCGTGGTGCGGTCCCTGTCAGGCAATAGGACCAATCGTGGAAGAACTTGCGGAAGAATACCTAGACAGAGCCAAGATTGTAAAACTGAATGTGGATAACGCTCCTGTGACGGCCGCCAAGTATGGTGTACGGGGCATCCCGACTCTTATGCTCTTTAAGGGCAGTGAGTTGCAGGACACAATCGTTGGCCTTACGTCTAAGGATCGTCTGGAAGATTTCTTAAAGAAAAGTTTTTAATTTCTTTTAATCTTACCAGTTCTTTTATTAAAGGAGAGTGAAAAGGGTTTTTATATAAGGGAATTCAAAATGCGTTTCGCGAAATTTTTTTCTATCATTGTTTTAATAGCTTTTCTGTCAGGATGTCATTTTTCGTGGGGTAGTTCGGGCATGAGCCGCGCTACACCCGAAGGGCTTTACCAACACGGATACTCATGTTATCAGGATGGCGATTATAAGGAAGCAATAGAATCATTTCAAAGATTGAAAGAAGAATATCCACTGAGCAAATTTGCAATAATGGCAGAGATAGGGATTGCCGATTCATTCTTTAGCAAAAAAGATTACGCGGAAGCCGAAATGTACTACAATGATTTTATGAACCTCCATCCAATAAATGAGAACCTGCCCTATGTTATGTACCAGCTCGGCATGTGTCATTATAACCAAATGTACTCGATCGATAGGGATCAGACGGAAACGTTCAAGGCCAAAAAAGAATTTGAAAGACTCCTCTCGCGATTTCCATCAAGTAAATTTTCAATCATGGCTGATAAAAAATTAAGAAATTGCAGGAAAAGGCTGGGTGAACAAGAGTTCTACGTGGGACATTTCTATTTCAAGATGAAAAGCTATAATGCTGCTCTAAAACGATTTGAAACGGTGGTCAGGGAATACTCAAATCTTGGTATGGACTACAAAGTAAGCTACTTCCTTAATGAAACAAAAAGACTCCTTCAACAGGAGGAGGAGAAGGAGAAAAAAGTAGGGCAGCCTCCTTTATAGGGCCGGTTGCATTTAAAGACGCTTCTGTCGGGCGAGACGCCCGACCTGCTACGGGGGCAGGACAGGCGTCCTCACCTTTCTGAAAATATGGGGACAGATTTCAAATCTGTCCCCATATTTTTTCAGTTGCTAAAGAGCTTTTTTGTCAATGTTTGAACTGTAAAGCTGGTAACCGTTGCGGCCATGGTTCTTTACGCTGTACATGGCGATGTCGGCGTTCTTTATCAAGGTTTCAGCATCTTGACCGTTTTTGGGATAGATGGCAACCCCTAAACTGGTGGTAATGTTGAGTTCGTGATTATCAACTGAAATCGGCTTTTGAAATGCATCAATAATCTTCTGAGCAATATTGGCAATATCGTCCACATGAGTAACTTCAGACAGCAGGAGTAAAAATTCGTCACCTCCCATGCGGGCAACAGTATCGCTCTCACGGAGTAGCCCTCTCAGGGATCTGCTTACAGTTTTCAGTAACCTGTCTCCAAAGCTATGACCAAACTCATCATTGATTTCCTTGAACTCATCCAGATCTAATAACATTACGGCCAGCTTTTTAGGGTTACGGCGTGCACGGGTCAGTTCCACGGCAAGACGATCATTGAACAGAGCTCGATTCGATAGACCGGTGAGCTGATCATGCGTGGCCATATAGACAAGTTCTTCCTCCACCAGCTTGCGCTCGGAGATGTCAACTAACGTACCCCTTACCCCCATAACACGATTATCTTTTAAGATAGGCCGGCCGGTAGTTCTTAACCAGGGAGATTTGCCGGACTTGGTCAGAAACTGAAAATCGGTTGCCTCGTTCCTTTCGGACATAATCTCCTGAAGCTTATTCATGCGACCGGTCAGATTTTTTTCATAAATGAATTCGGTAAATCTCTTGCCAATGATCTCGGATGGGCTGTAACCGCTAACCGATTCAATATTGGGACTTACATAGGTTACGACTGCGTTCTCGTCTAGCGAGTAGACTATTTCACTTATGTTTTCTACAAGGCTGCGATACCTTTCTTCACTATCCCGCAGCTCCTTTTCCATTTTATGTTTGTAAAGTGCCATTTCAACGGAGTTATATAAATCCCTCTCCTCGAACGGCTTGAGTATGTAACCGAACGGCCCTGTTTTCTTCGCCTTATGTAATCCATTTTCGGCCCTATCGGCAGTAAGATATACAACAGGAATATCAAAACGGGAATATATTTGCTCGGCAGCGTCTATACCATTCATGTCACCTTCCAATATGATATCCATGAACACCAAATCAGGGAGTTCTTCCTCCGCTACCTTAACAGCTTCCTCACCGGAAGAAACAAAAGCAAGGACATCATAACCGAATTTTTCCAGTATCCTCTTTGTATCTTCAGCAACGAACCTCTCGTCCTCAACGACTAAAATCCTTGCCTTCTTCTCCATGTTTTAGCTCGCGTCCTCTTACCTTACTCTTCTCAACCTCAGCACAAAAACCGTCCCTTTGGGGATGTTATCCTCAATATGTACAATCCCGCCATAGCTTTCCATAGCTTTCTTGACGACATACAATCCCAGACCGGCATGTCCGGTCTCGCCATGTTGAAAGCCCTTTTTGAATACTTGTTCCTTCATTTCATCCGGGATTCCGACACCGTAGTCGGCAATTCTTACTTCACAGAAATTTTCCTGCTTGTCTATCGTTATGTCTATCCTGTCGGTCTTCCCGTGATCTATGGCATTCCTTATTATGTTATCAATAACAGAACCAAGGGCTTCATCAGCGAGAACCTGTCCCTTGCCTTCAATCGTAAATTCTATGGAACTGTAACTTTCAATAAGTTCTTTTATGACAGCCATAATATCATAGAATTCTAAATCTTTGCGAGAAGAAATGAGTGATTCAAGCTCCCTCATTCTTCTTATTGTTTCGACACCCCTGTCCACGTGTCTGGGAGCCTCTTTCAAAAACTTCTCATCATTCGAGCTTTCATAAAATCTCAAAGCGCTCTTTATGGCGGTTAAATCGTTCAATACATCATGTCTCAGGATATGATTTATTAATTCCAGATGTTCACGGTGCCTTCCCAGTTCCTCCTCGGCCTGCTTGCGTGCGGTGATATTTTTTGAAACAACTGTTACGGCTGTTATTTTACCTCCTTCACCTTTGACGGGACTCATTGTCCAGAGATAATATCTGTTATCCACGTTGCTTCTGACTTCATTCTGTATAGATTCGCCCGTTTCGAATACCGTTGCCACTGCGTCAGAAAATTTTTTCGTTTCATCCTCGGAGTGCAGATCGGCATAAGTCTTTTTTGTGAACTCATTCAGGTCAAGTCCGTACCTTTCTCTATATCCCTCGTTCATAAAAAGATATTTGCAATCTCTGGCTACAAGGTACATGAAATCTTCAGTGGATACCAGAGAATGATATTTTTCCTCGCTTTCCCGCAACGCCTCCTCTACATGCTTCCGCTCGGTAATGTCTATGGCATTACCCAGTACGGCCGGCTTTCCTTTGTACCGGATGGGAGAGACTATCTGCATTATCCATCTTATCTGACCATCCTTGGTTACCATTCTGAATTCGTACGGTGAAGAGGACTTTCCCCGGAGCATCTCCCGTCCCTTTTTTGCTACCATCTCTCTGTCTTCCGGATGAACGATGATGTCGGAGTACCGGCCTATAAGCTCCTCCGCAGTATAACCGGCATATTCGACGGCACTGGTGTTAATATATCGAAACTTCCCGTTCTGCACGATAAAGACGACTGCAAGAGAGCTTTCTGCCAGAGATTTATAGAGATCTTTTGCCTGCATCCGCTCGGTGATGTCCATGGAGTTTCCAAGGACCGCCCGTTTCCCCTTATAGTTGATAGATGTAGTCGTCTCTATAATCCATCTTGTATCTCCATCTTTTGTGATAACTCTGAACTCATACGGAGAGGTTCGCTTGCCCTTGAGCATAGCGACGGAATTTTTTGCTGCCGTTTCCCTGTCTTCGGGGTGGATCATGCTTATTGATTTTCTGCCTATCAGTTCCTCCGGCGTGTAACCGACGTAGGCTGCACCTCTTGAATTGAGCAGTTGAATTATACCGTCCTGCACCACGTAGACTGATGCCCAGGTTTTTTCTGAAAGGGTCCGGTAGAGTTCTTCTGCCTCTTTGCGTTCGGTGATGTCCCGGCCGACAACCATTACGTATTGAGAGTTTCCGTCACTGTCGTTGATCAGTGAAACCGAGAAGTCTATCGGGATCTTTTTTCCATCTTTACACAGCAGTAACAGCTCAACTTTGCCTGATCCTTCTTTGAGGACATGTTCGATTGTAATCAATGCTTTATTAATGTCCTCTCCTTCAAAAAAATCATATGGTACTCTTAATGAAGCCATTACTTCGTCATTATAACCAGTGAGTTTTACGCAATATTTATTCCAGCGCACGGGTCTTTCTGATGCAATTTCAAAGACAAAAAATATATCATCCTGGGCATTAAGAGCAGTCTCGATGAAGTCCTGCTCTTTCCTGAGAGAATCCTCCATCTGCCTGCGGTCGGTAATATCCCGGGCGATGCCGACAAGGCCTGTAATGTTTCCTGCAGCATCTAAATGAGGAACTTTGATGGCTTGAAACCAGTATTCTTTCCCATCTGCGCCGGTCATGTGTTTAATAATCTCTCTCGGCTTGCCTGTATTTAAAACCTCTTGGTCATCCTCAACATTCTTTTTTGCTTCCTTTTTATTCGGCATTATTTCATAGTCATTCTTTCCAATAACATCTTCACGGGATAAGCCAAAAGCCTCTAAGGTCTTATTGTTGGCAATAATGTATCGGCTTTTTATATCCTTGAAAAAGATAACGTTATGTGCGGATTCTACCATAAATTGGTATTGCTTAAGCTCCTCCTGTTTATGATCGGTTTCTGCCGCTTCCAGTTCGACAATCCGTTGGCGCAACTCTGCTAACTCAGCTACAAGCTGCCCTTTTGTTTTATTTTCCATTTACATTCCCTTGTTTTTCAGGAGGGTAGATCTTACCTTACTCTTCTCAACCTCAGCACAAAAATCGTCCCTTTGGGGATGTTATCCTCAATATGCACACTCCCCCCATAGCTTTCAATGGCTTTCTTGACTATATGCAATCCCAGACCGGTATGTCCGGTCTCGCCATGTTGAAAGCCCTTTTTGAATACTTGTTCCTTCATTTCATCCGGGATTCCGACACCGTAGTCGGCAATTCTTACTTCACAGAAATTTTTCTGCGTGTCTATCGTTATGTCTATCCTGTCGGTCTTCCCGTGATTTATGGCATTTCTTATTATGTTGTCAATAATGGAAGCAAGGGCTTCATCAGCAAGAACCTGCCCCTTGCCTTCAATCGTAAATTCTATGGAACTGTAACTTTCAATAACTTCTTTTATGACAGCCTTAATATCATAGAATTCTAAATCTTTGCGAGAAGAAATGAATGATTCAAGCTCCCTCATTCTTCTTATTGTTTCGACACCCCTGTCCACGTATCCGGGAGCCTCTTTCAAAAACTTTTCATCGTTCGAGCTTTCATAAAGTCTCAAAGCGCTCTTTACGGCAGTTAAGTCGTTCAATACATCATGTCTCAGGATGTGATTTATTAATTCCAGATGTTCACGGTGTGTTGCCAGTTCCTTCTCTGCCTGCTTGCGCTCCGCAATCTCTACCTCCAGTTTTTCGTTAGCCTCTGTGAGATCCTGTGCAATATTCAGTATTGCTACCTTCTGTTCTTCACCTTCTTTGATCTTCTTGTTCAATTCAGTGGTTCTATCCGCCACTATTTTTTCAAGATTTGTGCTGTACTCCTCCAGCTTTTCTTTCGACTCCTTAAGGCTTGTGGTCATGGTATCGAACGCCCTTGAGAGTTGTCCGATTTCATCTTTTGACCTTGTACCGACTATGTAATCCAGGTTCCCCTTCTCTATCTCCTGAGTGCCTTGACATAATTTCTCAATCGGTTTTGTTAGCGCTTTGGATACATGAAGAGAAAGCATTACACCAACAGCCAAAAGAACACCTAAAATCAAAAACATTGTCTTGTTTAGCCTGGCAACCGGAGCAAATGCCTCTTTTTCACCTATCTCGGCCAGCAGGCACCAGCCCATTCCTTCTATCCTACGATGAGTTCCCAGAACTATTCTGCCGGAATAATCTTCATAAACATTTATCTCTTCCCTTCCCGCCTTTTTTCCTTCAGATAGCTTCAGGCACTTCCTTGATTTGCATGTATCCACCTTTTGTCTCAGGACTGCATCAGCTACAAGTCTTGATGGCGTTATCATGTAACCGCCTCTGTTAATAAGATAAACTTCTCCGGTTTCTCCTAAACCAGTTCTGTCCGCTGTTATATCGTTCAAGTAATTCAACCTGAATCGGATAACCAGAACACCTGCAAGATCAGGGGTTATATCCTTTAAAACCGGTGCCGACATAGTAATTAAAGGTACCCTTTTGAAAATTCTGGGGAAATAGATGTCTTTTACATAAAATCCACTTCTTCCATTGGTAAAATAAGGATCATCGCTTCTGTCCAGACCGATCCTTTCTTCAGCGCTTGAGGCGATAACCATCCCACATGTGTCAAGAGCCGTGATGTCATAAATTTCTTTATTGATATTCGCTGAATTTTTTAATCGCTTTATAACAATTTTCAATTTGTTGTTATAATCCACATCTGTCTTACTTGAACTTAATAGCCTTTTAATAATTTTGCTTTCCGATAGCTGTAATACAAGCATTTTTTCTTTATTCAGGAATGTTTCAACATGAAGAGCCCTTGATTTTGCAGCGGTTTCCAAATGATTGTAAATCTGCCTTTTTAGTATATTCTTTGAAATGGTATGGCTGACCGTGATGGCAGTCATACCGGTAATAAAAATAACTATAAATGTAGTTAAAAGGGTTTTTGTGCGGATTTTCATCTGTTTTTCCTTATATCCCTATTCAGCAATCCTGTATTTAGGTTCCTTTCCCGATTCCTTGAGAAGTGAGTTTATTTCCTTCTTGAGTTCTATCATCTTGAGCTCTCTGTCAACTGCCATTTTGTTAAATCTTTTCATTTCTTCTTCGTTCCGCTTACGCTCGGAAATCTCTTCCTCCAGTTTTTCATTTTGTTTGGTGAGATTATCCCTCATAAACTTTAAGTTGAGTATCATTTCATTTAAAAGCTGCTGGAGCTGACCGATCTTGCCATCAGCGTTTATCTCAATTTCCTCATCCAGGTTCCCACCAGTCACCGCCGCCGCACATCTGCTAATTTCTGAGAGACAGTCAGAGGCTTTCCCTGATATTTCAACTTTTGCTAAAGGCTTTGCTTCCTCTTGAAATGTACAGTAGGGCTGATTTGACATATATATGAACGCATCCTTGCCGGTGAAGGGATAAATTCTCTCAAGGTTTGGCTTGTCTTCCCTGGCAAACCCCAGGGCTTCGGCAAGTTCATTGGTTTCCTTTGTTTCAAAAACGCTTTCAATTACTTCCCTGTAATCAACCTTTCCGGGAAGCTGGGCCCACCTCTGCATCTGCGATACCATCCAGATTCCGTATTCTTCCCAGGGATAAGGGATGAAATCGATCCTGTTCCACCGGAACGGGGTCATTTTGATCCAGGTAATTCGGACCGGATATTTCCCTCGCGATCTTTTTTCTTTCTTCAACATCAGCGTTGTGTAAAGCAAGCTCCGCCTCCAGAACACTCTTCAACATAATTCTATATGTATCAGGATACCGTTCTATAAAATCCTGGCTGGTTGCAAAACTGCAGCAGGGATGTCCCGGCCAGATATCCTTTGAAAGAATATGAATAAAGCCGAGGTTTCTGTAAACGGGAATCTGATTAAACGGTTCCGGCGCAAAGACTCCGTCCACCCAGCCCTTTTTTAGATAATAGGGCATTGTAGGGGGCGCGACTTCCTTGATGGTAACATCCTTGAGAGGATTTATTCCATTTGCAGCCAGGTAATAACACAACAGGTAGTAGTGCATTGAAAAACGGTAGGGTACTCCAAATGTAAATCCCTTCATATCACGCACATCCTCTATCCCCATATGTTTACTTGCAAGGGTCAGGGCCTGTCCATTTACGTTCTGGACCGTTGCCAGCCTGATATCGGCTTTTTTACCGTCTATTCCCAGGCTGCAGGCAAGCGGCATCGGTGAAAGCATGTGTGCGGCATCAACATGATCATAAACCAGAAGCTCCTTGATGCCGCTCCAGCCAGGCGGACGTATCAACTCAACATTGAGGCCGTTTTTTTTAAAATAACCATGGCTATGGGCATAAATGAGCGGAGCGGAACAAATAATAGGAATAAAGGCAATTTTCAAATCCCTTTTTTCAGGTCTTAGCGGCTTTTGCACATTATTTTTATTCATGGGTCTGCCCTCCTGATCAGACAATCCACACGATCTTAAATGACGTTCCACTGACGATCATGTACTCAACTCCGTGTGAGTTGAACAATGCGAGCAGTTCTCTGAAGTCTGGCTAAACCCCCATAATATTACCTACATAAGTAGTCCACGGTTGCAACACGCTCCTCTGGCGTTTTGCTTGACCAGTACGCCAAATCATTATCTTTATCAGAAGCATTACGTAGACTCTTTTTAGTTATAATCTTTTCCATTATATTTCACCAAAGTAGTAGGCGTACCCTCTCTGCGGGTACAGGCCTTGATGTTGGCAAAAACGTTTTAACGTGTCATTGTAGAATATGATCCATCTTATGCCTCATAGAACGCAAACCCTTTCTCAGTAAGAAGTTTCAGTGTGGCATCAACCACTTGAGGATCATAAAGAATACCTTTATTCCGTGAGATTTCTTCCAACGCATCTTCTGTCTTCTCAGCGGGCCGGTAAGGCCGATGAGAAGCCATAGCCTCAACAACATCAGCTACTGCTATGATCCTCGCTTCAAAAAGAATATCCTCACCTTTAAGACCTTGAGGATATCCGGAACCATCCATCCTTTCGTGATGCTGAAGCACGATCTGTGCAATTGGCCAGGGGAATTCTATCTGCGTCAAAATAGATTGGCCTGCCTCCGGATGAGTCTTTATCATATCAAACTCAATTTTTATTAACTGTGAGGGTTTACTGAGGATTTCGGAAGGAATATTTATCTTGCCGATATCATGAACGATTGCAGCTATTCGGATTTTCTGAATATAATCCTCTGAAAAACCAAGCTCTCTGGCTATAGCACAGGAAAGCTTGGCCACCCGCTGTTGATGACCGGCAGTATAGGGATCCCTCATCTCAACTACTGACGCCAGAGCATTGATCATTCCATCTAGAGCATTTTTCAGTTTTTCGTAACTTTGCTCCAGTTTTTCTTTTGCCTGTTTGCGTTCGGTGATGTCGCGTGTTACCCCCATAAAAGCAATCGGACGACCATCCTGGGAGCGTATGAATGAAAATTTTACCTCGGTCCAAAGTGTTGAACCATTCTTGTGTACCTGTTCCAGTTCCATTATCCGCGCTCGAGAAGGATCTTTGGAACCTGAAGCCTCGATGACTAATTCTTCTTTGAGAATTTTGGAAACAACCTCGAAAGAATCGGGAGTTAACACTTTATCGAGCGGCAGGTTTGTTCGCTCCTCAACCGTATAACCCGTAAGATTGGTAATAGAAGGGCTGACATAAGTAGTCCTCATGTCCATATCCATGGTCCAGATGACGTCTGATATATTCTCGGCAAGCAGACGATAGCGCCTTTCATTCTCCACTAGCGCCTTTTCCATTTTATGTTTGTAAAGTGCCATCTCAACGGAGCTGTACAGCTCTTTCCCCTCGAATGGCTTGAGTATATAACCAAACGGTCCCGTCTGCTTTGCCCTCTCCAACCTCTCGTCATCCGTATAGGCAGTCATATAAACAACAGGGATACCAAAACGGGAATATATCTTACCGGCAGCTTCTATGCCATTCATTTCGCCTTCCAACATGATGTCCATCAACACTAAATCCGGAGGTGATTCCTTCACTATCTTAATAGAATCTTCACCAGAAGAAACAATAGCAGGAACGTCATATCCAAAATTTCGTAAAATCCTTGCTATGTCCTCAGCAATAATCTGCTCATCCTCAACAACCAGAATCCTTGCCTTCTTTTTCATGTCTTTAGTTCCTTCCGTTCGAAGCTAAAACCCTCATCCTATCCATAAACTACCTTATTCCTGCCAGTTTCCTTTGCCTTATAGAGGGCGTCGTCAGCAGTCTTTATCATAGATTCTAGAAGGTTAACTGCGTTGCTATTGCTTGAAGGCACAATGCTGGTTACACCCAGGCTTATGTTCACGTTCAGTCTTTTATCATCAATTTCAAAAGGTCTTTCGTAGATGCAGGTACGAAGCTTTTCCGCAATTTTTATTTTTTACCTCCGTCATTCATCTGCATTGAAGCCTGCCTTATAGATGCCTGTTCGGGGAACAGGCCCTGCTTTTTTTCTTTCCGATGAACTGAACAGCGAGCGCATTATTCTTCGAATTACTTCGTTCCCCGCTGCCTGCGGCGGGGTTAGCGAGCGAACACAAAAAATATTTTCCTTACCCCGATAAACGGGATAAGTCCCACTAAAGGGGATAAATGCGTTAACGAAATTATTTTCTGGCAGAAAATAATTTCTAACTTACTAAACAGTCGGAGATTCCCCGCAACTTGTTGCGGGAAGCTTCCATTTGTAGACACTTGCAGGTTTTGCAAACGTCTTGCATTATAAGTATATAAATCTTCACCATTATATTCCCGCATTGGACATTTATCAAGTATAAACAAAGGCTTTTGTCAATAGCATCAATTTCTTCGTTCCAGTAAAAATGGCGTTGATGTTTGCCAGCCCATTTGGTACACAGATGATACCTTTCTTCTGGTGGGGCTTGCCTTTGCTATGGATGAGTAGTGAAATCTGTTAACTGATCGTTAAAAATAGGGAAGTCTATTTTTAATTTCCCTATAGCGGAGATTTCTGTTATATTTCAGCGCCAGTCAGACAGGCCGAAAAACCAGTTGGCCGGTAAATTTCTATTCGGGGAGTATCCCATTCTCTCTCATAAACCGGACTGAAGAGATATTTGATAAAAAGAGTGACTCGAATATGAATAAGGTTGGGTCCTGCAGCTCCGGGAAGTTACGTACTTATTAATGTCTTTTCAGGCTATCGTTTTTATATACGTTATAAAGAGCTTTTAGAAAAAAACATATAGGTTTCTCAATTTCTTAAAAAACAGCAGTGTTCTGGTAAGAGAAGTTGAAACGGGTGATAAATAAGTCCCTATATTTTGACGGAGAAGTCAGGGACGGCGTTATACTTATTTCAGAGCTGAAGTGAAAATGGATATGGGAAAAAAGAACAAAGCTTTTTCTGCTCGTGGGGAAACTGTGCTTTCCCCGTGGCTGTTCCGGCACCGGGATCTTATCAACCGTATTGAATCTTCACCCAAAGCGGGTCAGAGAGAATTAATCAATACCCTCAACCACATCCACTTTATGGATGGTCATGTCTTTTTCTATCTTAACCACCCAAAATACGAAGAAGGAATCCTGTTAAAGGCATCACTTGAACCCTGCATGGGAGATGAGGTGACCTGTCGGTGGTTGGACGAAATGCCACCAGAACTGAAACTGGAAGACTATCAAATTCGATACCTGGTTATCATAGACGGTCAGTCGATCATCCTGGTGCCTGTAAGTCTCCTGAATGTCAGCGATGAAAGTTGTACAGTTCAGTTACCCCAGGCAGGCTATATTTTGAACCAGCGTCAAAGCCGACGGTTTGTCTGCCGCGGTGTGACGGCCGAGGTGAGTCAAGCAGGCTTTTTGGCCAACGGTAAACTGTTAGATTTTAGCTCCGATGAATTTCGCGTCAGGGTGGATTCTGACTACTTTAAGTGGTTCAACCCGGGTCGCCAGGCTGTAATTAATTTGTATAACAATAAAAAGATTGTATTTTCAGGCCATTGTGTCGTTGTTCGCCAGACCGAGGGGCACCGAGAGAGAGAAATCGTGCTGGCACCCGTGAATGGTCAGACAAGCCGTTTCAAAAAAGAGGAAATCCGTAATCCCCGCCAGCGGCTGGTGCCGCCACCCGTGGTTGTTTTTGAACACCCTTTTTTTAAAAAAAGGATCAAACGTGAGATTTTCGATATCTCCACGTCGGGATTTTCCGTTTTTGAAAGGGTCGGTGAAGGTGTGCTGATGCCGGGCATGATTATTCCCAAAATGACAATCACCTATGTCGGTGCCCTGGAAATGATTTGTACGGCACAGGTGATCTATCGCCGTCAGGATCAAATAAAAAAGAACAAAATTTGCTGGGGCATTGCCATTCTGGATATGGACATCCATATTTACAGCCGTCTTAATCACCTGCTGAGCATGAGTAAAGATTCGCATGCTTGTGTTTCGACGGAGGTGGATATGGATGCCCTGTGGAAGTTCTTCTTTGAGACGGGCTTTATCTATCCCAAGAAATACATTCAAATACAGTCTCATCGAGACAAACTCAAGGAAACCTATCGTAAGCTCTATCAGGATAATCCGGAGATTGCCCGTCACTTCACGTACGAGAGGGACGGGAAGATTTATGGCCACCTCTCCATGGTACGGGCATATGAGCGGGCCTGGTTGATACATCACCATGCAGCCAGACGTATGGGCAAAAGGCCTGCTGGTCTCGAGGTATTACATGCTGTCATGATTTTCCTCCATGGCATCTATAACCTGCCTTCGGCGAAAATGGACTATGCAATGACTTATTTCCAGCCGCAAAACGAATTCCCCAATCTTGCCTTTGGCGACTTTGCAAGGGAACTTAATAATCCGAAGGGCTGTTCACTGGATCTTTTTTCTTATCTAACATATCCGGTCGAGTCCGCACAGTCCCCTCTCCCGGAAGGGTGGTCGTTGAAGGAATTGTCTCCCTTTGCACTGCAGGAGTTGGAGCAATTTTATGAACATAACTCTGGGGGTCTATTTTTGAATGTCCTTGGCCTTGGCCAGAGAAATATGCAAGATGAATCTCTTGAAAAGGTTTACGGGCGGCTCGGTTTCACAAGGAAAAGGAAGGTCTTCTCCCTTATCCACAGGAACAACCTGAGCGCCGTTTTAATTGTAAATCAATCGGATCTGGGATTGAATCTGTCAGAACTTTTAAATGGCATAACCGCTATTGTGACTGACCCGGAAGGGCTGCCCTGGGAAGCGCTCTCCCTTGCCGTGGGGCAGTTGGCCGATGCCTATCGTCTTGACAAAATACCCCTTCTAATTTATCCTCCCGATTATCTTGAGGTCATGAATATACCTTACGACAAACAATATCAGCTGTGGATTGGAGAGATGCGCTATACAGAAAAACTCTTGGAATATATGCAACGAACATTCGGGGTAATTTATGAGTAGCAATCCAACACAACCAGACTCGACAGAAATGGGAAGAGTGTCCCTTGTATAACAGTAGAACAACAAAAAATTACACAGAATATCTAAAAAGATATTATCCTGAGGTTGATATTGATTCTATTCTTCATGATGCAGGGATTACAGGTTATCAGCTTGATGATCAGGGGCATTGGTTCAGTCAGCAGCAAGTAGATCTCTTTCAAAAGGCCGTAGTTCAAAGGACCGGCAACCCGGACATTGCCCGTGAAGTTGGACGCTATGGAACTTCTTCCAAGGCGATTGGAGCTATTTTACCCTACATTAAGGGTTTTATCACCCCCGTAACTGCCTATATGATGCTGGAAAGACTCTATCTCCTCCTGAGCCGCGCCTGTACGATTCATGTTAAAAAGTTTAAACATAACAAAGTCGAGGTTATTGTCAAGCCAAAACCGAATGTTGATGAAAAACCCTACCAATGTAAGAACCGGTGGGGGGCATTTGAAGGTATGACCAAGCCGTTTTCAAACAAACTTGCTACAGTCGAGCATCCTACATGCATACACAAGGGCGGGGACTGCTGCCGCTACATCATTACCTGGGAAAAGAGCCCGGCTTTTATGTGGAGGCAAATCCGTAGCTATGCTATCCCTATCGGCATCGCAGTGTATTTGACACTTTTTTTTGCCTTGCCGGGAAGATACTGGTTGATCTCCATGCTGTCATGCACCCTGCTTGTGGTTTCTGTTTCGCTTTATTCAGAATATCGGGAAAAGAAAGAGCTGTTGGTAGACCTCGAGAATCAGGGTTACCTGGCAAGCAGTCTTTTGGATCAGACCGAGATTAGCTATAATAATGCCCTGCTTAGCAAGGAACTTGGTCAGGCCTTCTCCAGTATACTGGACATAGATGAACTTTTCAAAGTTACAATGAAAACCATAGAGAAGCGGCTCGATTTTGACAGAGGAATGATCATGCTCGCCAATAAAGAAATGACTCGTCTTGTTTACACCGCCGGTTTTGGATATAAACCCACAGAGGAGGAATTCTTGAAACAGGCAGAGTTTCGTCTTGATAACCCTGAGTCTAAAGGGCAGTTTGTACTGGCCTTTAAAAGACAAAAATCCTTTCTGATCAGCGACATCAAAGAGGCTGAAAAAGATCTTTCGAAAAAGAGTCTCGAATTTGCAAAAAGAATGGGCGCTCTATCATTTATTTGTGTGCCAATAGTCTACGAAGGGTGTTCAGAAGGAATCCTGGCGGTCGATAATGTCCAGTCGAAGAGAAAACTTACCGAGAGTGATATGAGTCTCTTGACAGGAATAGCTACTCAGATCGCAATTAGCATTAACAATGCAAAAGCCTACGAGAAAGTCAGGGAGAGCGAGGAACGGTTCAGGGCACTCAGTGATAATGCTCCAGACATCATTTACACACTGGGAATAGATGGATTGTTCACATACGTAAATCCCGCATGGGGAAAAATATTGGGACACAAAAAAAAAGAAGTCATCGGGAAATATTTCACAGACTTTGTAAAAGAAGATGGGAACGCAAACTTCGGTAGCTTTTTAAATGGAATAAAGCATAACAAGAAAAGAATCAAAAATGCCAATGTAGTAATTTCGAATAAGGATGGATACGAGCAGATTTTCACAATGAATAATGCTTCGAACTTTGATTCGGAAGGAAACATGACCGGCTTTGTTGGAACTTTGAAAGACATCACTCGACAACGTAATCTGGAAGCTCAGCTCCGCCATGCATCGAAAATGGAAGCCGTCGGTACACTGACCGGAGGCATCTCTCATGATTTTAACAACATTATTCAGGCTCTCGCTGGTTATAATCAACTACTGATGATGAAAAAGAAAGAAACCGATCCAGACTGGAGATACCTTTCCCATATCAGTGACTTGACACAAAGAGCTACGAGCCTTATTCAACAACTTATGATTTTCAGCCGAAAGATGGAAAGCAAATTAAAACCCATAATCCTCAACAATGAAATCAGAAAGGTTTGTGATCTACTTGGCAGTACCATTTCTAAAATGATAGCAATTGAACTCGATATGGATGATGATCTTCATATCATAAGTGGTGATCCGGTTCAAATTCAACAGATCATAATGAATCTGGTAGTCAACGCAAAGGACGCCATGCCGGATGGTGGTAGAATAAATATCAAAACAGAAAACACTACGATAGCTGAAGGGTACTCTCAGGGTAACTTTGAAATTAAAACAGGCCGTTATGTTCTTATGAGCATTTCAGACACAGGCTATGGAATGGATAAAGAAACATTAGAACATATCTTCGATCCGTTTTTTACGACAAAGGCAGTAGGTGAAGGAACGGGTCTTGGCCTTTCAGTCGTTTATGGTATCGTGAGAAATCACGGAGGTTATATCATTTGCGAAAGTGAACTCGGTGATGGGACGACTTTTAGGATATATCTTCCCTCCTTGAGTGTAATAGACGAAAAAGAGATAACTAAACCAGAGCAAATGGAAGAATTACTTATCGGCAAAGAAACAATCTTGCTGGTAGATGACGAAGAAACTCTTCTTGAGGTTGGACAAAACATATTAACTTATCATGGTTACACCACTCTGACGGCCGAAAGTGGAGAAAAGGCCATAGAAATCTTCAAGAAGGAGAAAAATACGATCCACCTGGTTATACTGGATTTAATGATGCCTGGCATGGGGGGATATAAATGCCTGTCAGAGCTTCGAAGGATCGACCCCGAAGCCAAGATTATCATTTCAAGTGGTTTTATGACAAGCGTTCAAGAAGAAAATACGCTCAAGGAGGGCGCCGTAGGTTTTATTAAAAAACCATACCAGTTACTAGACTTACTAAAAAAGATAAGAAATTTTTTGGATGGAAAAACCTAATCAGACTAATATTTCATCCCTTTACACAGAATCAGGGGGGTGTAGGTGAAACGTCGCGTGTCATAGAAAAATCTTTTAAAGTCGGCATGGAAGGCTTCATAACCACCGGGATAATCATTGAATAGATCACCGAGTTTTACAGCGGCTACCTCCACTTTTTTCATCCAGTTGAATGCATCCCCTTCCCTTATTTCCCCGTAGATTAAATGGTGTGGTATGAGATGCATCTTGATATCTTCAAATCCATTGTCATAAAGATAGGAATACAACTTTCGGCCTGCATAAGTGTCGAAGTTATACTCCTCATCTAATCTGGCCATCAGTGCAGGTAAAAATTCCTTCATCCCGGGTGGAAGCTCGTAATGATTGAGACAATTATGATCAAGATCCAGCAGACAAAGGTATCCACCCGGTTTGAGACAAGATTTCAGGTTTCTAACAATGTCTTGACTTCCTGCACGGTAATATTCCAGCACAAAGCGAACCCAGATGATATCGAACTGACCTAAATCATCCAGGGAATCCCTTACGTCATGCACATAAAAATCAAGCCCGGATGTTCCTCCGTAGTGCTTCCTGGCATAATTTATTCTTTTTTCTGAAAAATCCACACCCACCATGCTTCCGCCGGGCTGTATCATTTCATACAGGACGGATGTTGTTTTTCCTGGTCCGCAACCTGCGTCGAGTACTCTAATCCCCGGTTTTATACCACACCACAGGGCCTGTTCCTTAACTGCTTCCGGAGCCGTCTTAACCTCCAGTCGAATGCTCTCTTCCTCGTTTTCCATCAGATACGCTGTGTCACTTTTCAAGATTCATCCTCCGATCAAAAAATAGCCTGTCCCGTTATCACCTTATTAAGAGCGTAGGCAGGGAATCTAACAAAAAAACACTCTTATATCAACAAAAGAAATTCTGTACTGCTTTTAGGTTTTCTACTATAATCAGCATATCCTGAAAACCTGCCTTGAGGAGAGAAGATGTCAAAACTTTTAGTTAACCGGAAACCTTTTATTGTCGGCATTATGGGAAGTCACAAGGGGAATCCCGTCACGATGAAAGATGCCTATCGCCTTGGAGAAGGAATTGCCAGAAAAGGTCATGTTCTCCTTACTGGAGGGGGAGGCGGTCTGATGAAGGCAGCTTCCGAAGGGGCACATCGAGCCGGAGGCTTTGTGATTGGTATACTCCCCAGCGAAAGGAAGTTTCCTCTTAAAGGATATCCCAATAAATTTGTTGATATTCCTATCTATACAGGTATGTCTGATGCCAGAAATGTAATCAATGCCAAGACACCGCATATTATGATTGCGCTGAGCGGTGGTTCAGGCACCCTTTCTGAAATAGCCGTTGCACTGAAGAGTGGGACCCCGGTTGTCGGTCTCCACTGCCCAAAATTTGAAATTGAGGAAGAAGGAATCTTTATCAGGGTGGAAACAGTTGAGGAAGTTCTTGAAGAAATAGATAGATTTCTGAAAAACAAAAAAGCTTAGGGGGTCGCCCCTTTAAAGCTGAGGTACGACCCCCAACATGTCACAGAAGTTTCACGTTTTCCGCTGCCGGGCCCTTATCACCCTGCTTGACATCGAAGCTCACGCGCTGGCCCTCATACAAAGTCTTGAAACCGTCGCCTTGAATAGCACTGAAGTGAACAAATACATCGCTGCCGTCATCCTGTTCAATGAATCCAAAGCCTTTACGCTCATTAAACCACTTTACCTTACCTTCTGACATCGCTTATCCTCCTTTCTCAAAATTTTCTAAAGTCGGATTGCACAATGACAGAAAAAAGAAAGCCACCAAAAACCTGAGGAGCATGGTGCAACTTTTTTGCATTTCAGATTGTTTGTGTCCATACCCAACTTCTACTGTACCTCTTGATTCGCATGCAAGTGCTTTATGTTATCAAAAGGATTTAAATATATAGTATAAAATACATAATAAAACTATTTCTTTGTGTCAAGGTCTTTTTAAAAGAAGTTTTGAAGCTCCCCGCAACAAGCCTGCCTGTGCGTTGCACGCAGACAGGCTGCGGGGAACGAAGTAATTCGAAGAATAATGCGCTCGCTGTTCAGTTCCATACTTCATTCTGCCAGATAGGCACGCATGCCCCTGATACTGTTGAAAGAAAAATATTTTTCCCGGTCCTGTACGTCACCGGGAAGAGAGTGATAATGAGCCATCCCCCGGTTATTCTTCAGTAGTTCCTCGAAGACGGTTTCTTCAAATGGTTCACTTCCGGCCCGATAATGCTTTTCTACCGTGGCAAGCCAATTGTCTAACTGATCAAATGCTGTATCAAATACATTTGCTATATCTTGTCTGTGTCCATAGTGACCAAAACAGATGTGTGAAATATCGGCAGCAGCAGCTTTTTCCATGGAGTTTCGATAAATATCGTAGTTAAATACCGGTGGTGTTGCTACTCGAAGATAGAGGCCGTCTTTTAGAGGGTAGCTAACCCCTGCAACTTCTCCTGCAAAGAGGATGTCGCCAACCTGATAACAGACATGATGGGGTGCATGGCCTGGTGTTTGTAATACATTGATAACTGTTTCTCCTTCTTCGATACAATCTTTGTAAAAAATATTGCCTTCGGGTATCGGTACAATTTCTCCGTATACCTCTGCGACGTTACCCAATATTTTCCGGGTTCCTTCCCACAATTTGCCGGGATCGACCATGTGTCGAATGCCTTTGGGATGACAGTTGATCTTAGCATCCGGATAATGTTCCAACAGCAGTCCGGTGCCCCCTGCATGGTCAATATGAATATGAGTTAAAAGAATGTAGTCAATTTTTTTTACCTGCTGCTTTTTCAGTGCATCTACAAGAACAGGAATAGAGGATCGAGGACCGGGGTCTACTAAGATTGTCAAATCACCGGGGGTGAATATCCAGCTGCTGATAAAATTTCGGAACCCATCTAAAGGTTGATCTAAATCTATCAAATATAGATTTTCCATGGACTTATGAATTGTCATTGTCGGACTCCCTCACGTAGTTTTCATTTGACATCAAAATCTTATCTGGTACAGTAGCAAAAAATAAATCTTTGTCAATGAGATATATGTAGCCGTTGAAAGAGTTAAAGGATGTATTTAGAGTACTGGGGACTTAAAAAATTTCCCTTTGAAAATGTTCCAGATCCGGATTTCATGTACTATTCACCCGAACATGAAGAGGCATTAGCCCGACTTCTCTATGTGATAAAAGGGAACAAAGGTATAGTTGTGATTACCGGGGAGATTGGCAGCGGAAAAACGACGCTGAGCAGAGTGCTGATACAACAACTTTCAGATGCAAAGCTTGATATAGGGTTGATGACGGATCCAATCCTTAAGCTCTTGGTTTTTCTAAGATAAATCCTAGGGAATACCAAGGCTGATAAATAACATTTGTGATATTAGCCTTATGGCAGGATTTATTTTGAAGGTGGAGATTGTTGATTCCAGGATTGTCAGGGAAGCCGCACCGGATTCGGGCTAATTTGTAGCAGCCGATTTCCCACAGGCTGTATACCCTTCTTGGTGACAGAAGAAAGGCTGTTTTCTTGTGTGCAACTCTTGGCATCAGTGCCATTACCCTCCGGTATGCGAGACCCATTGATGGCATACTACTTGTTATTCAGGCCTTTTTAATTACCATAATAGTGTCTATTGCAGAATATTCGGGCCGTAAACGTTGAGTGTGCCATTTGTCATTCTGGATTTATTTCAGAATCTCGCTCAGAATTCCAAGAGACCCTGAAACAAGTTCAGGGTGACATTTGTGGTATTGTTAAGGTGACAGAAAAGACTTTTTGCGATAATGCGCTAAGCGTTAATGTTCTGTCACTATTTTGGAAAAGTCTGCGACCCGGTGGAATAGCCTGGAAATTTCTTCTAAGAGAGAGAGCCTGTTGAATTTCACCTTTTCATCTTTTGCCATGACAAGAACAGTATCAAAAAAATCATCTACGGGTTTTCTCAGCCGGGCCATTTCGATCAGGGCATCTTGATCATTGCCGCTATTTATACAAGTCGTGACCTCCTCCTTAATTTCAAGGAAAGCATCGTAGAGGGTTTTTTCTTCATCCGTATCGAAAAGTGAGGTATCGACAGAACCGCCTGTGAACCCCTTTATAATGTTGCCTGCTCGCTTAAAGGCGATCGCCAGCGGTTCAAAGTCAGGATGGGACTTGAATTCTTCCATCGCTTCAATTCTTCTGTACGCCCTTACTATATCGCCGGTATCCACCGAGAGAACGGCATCGACGACGTCATAGGGGTGCCCCTGCGAGATCAGCTGGTTTTGAAACCTTCCCTTGAAGAACTCCAGGACATCTGATTTGATCTCTTCCGGCTTCCTCTTCAGCTTGTCGCCAAAGATGGCGATACTCTTGTCTATCAGATCGCCCAAAGAGAGGGGGTATTGTTTGTCCAGGATAATATTGATAATTCCGAGAGCCTGCCTCCTAAGAGCATAGGGATCGGCGGTTCCCGTCGGTATCACATTGATGCCGAAAAATCCGACAATAGTGTCCAGTTTATCAGAAATACTTACAATGGCCCCCTCATCTGTTTCCGGGAGATCACCACCGGCTGCTGTCGGAAGGTAGTGTTCGTAGATAGCCTTTGCGACAATTTTATCTTCACCCTGAATAAGAGCGTATTCTCTGCCCATTATTCCCTGCAGTTCCGGGAATTCATAGATCATCTGCATTTCCAGATCGGCCTTGCAGAGTGTTGCTGTCCGGTGTACTGCATCCTTTATGTCGGGTTTTATTTTGTCTGTTATATATTCAGCAAGTTCCCTGAAGTGCATGACCTTTTCATAAGAAGTTCCGAGCTGGCTGTGAAAGACAACGTTTTTAAGTTCTTCCAGTTTTTCCTCCAGTGGGATCTTCTGGTCTTCGTCGAAGAAAAATCGGGCATCGGCAAGGCGTGCACGAATGACCTTTTCATTTCCAGCGGCTACAGCGCCAGGATTTCTCGCCACGGTATTATTAACCGTAATAAAATAGGGTAACAAACTCCCCGTTTCATCGGTAACGGGGAAGTATTTTTGATGCGACATCATGGAGGTGGTGAGAACTTCCTTGGGAAGCTCTAAATATTCTTTTTCGAACCCTCCCCTGACAATCGAAGGATATTCGACGAGAAAAGTTACCTCTTCGAGAAGGTCATCATTTTCAAGAATATTTCCGGATACTTCACGGGCGGCTTGTATTGCCCCTTCCAGTATGATTTTTCTCCGTTCCTCCGGGTCAACGATAATAAAACTCTCCCTTGTTTTCTTCATATATTCATCAAAGCTTTTGACTTCGAAGGGCTGTGGACTCATGAAACGATGTCCGCGTGACATGTTGCCACTCGATATGTTTTCGATTTTAAATGGAATGATTTCTCCTTCCAAAATGGCAAGTATCCAGTGAATCGGCCGCGCAAAACGCATGTCCAAGTTTGACCACCGCATAGACTTTTGAAAAGGTATGGATGTTATAAATTTAACGAGAAGATCGGGGAGTATGCTTTTTGTCTCTTCCCCGGCAATTTTTTTTCTGGCGCAGATGTATTCACCCTTTTCTGTTGTTATTGTTTCAGCTTCAGATATGTCTATGCCTTGCCCTCTGGCGAAGCCGATGGCGGCCTTGGTGGGATTTCCATTTTCATCAAATGCAACCCTTTTGGCCGGGCCGAGCTTTTCTATGATCTGGTCTTCCTGCTTCTCTGCCACATCAGCCACATGTAGGAAAAGTCTCCTCGGTGTGCCCATCGTCTTGACCTTTCCATGCTTGATCTTGTTTCCGGAAAATTCATTCCGGATGATCCTGTCCATGTCATTGAGAGCCTTCGGTAAAAAAGCGGCGGGGATCTCTTCCGTTCCTATTTCTAATAGAAGTTCTTTACCCATATGTTAAATTCTCCAATCTAACTAATTCCCTTGGTTCAATTGGTTCAATCGGTTAACCAATGCAACGAATGAAACCAATCGAACTAATTAAACCATTTTTTTCTTTCTCTATCCCTCTGGTGCTTTATGCCTCATAACTATTCATGCCTGAGTAGTTACTTCCACTTTCCCATAAGGGGATATCCCATTTTTTCTCTTTGCTTTAGATATCCTTCAGCGCTGAGTCTTGCCAGGTTTCTTACCCTGCCGATATAACTGGTACGCTCGTTAACGCTTATTGCACCCCGTGCATCGAGTATGTTGAAGATATGTGAACACTTGAGACAGTAATCGTAAGAGGGGAGCACCAGATTCTTCTCAGCCATTTTTATGGATTCTGCCTCATACATATCGAAAAGCTTTCTTGACATCTCGGTATCGGCTTCTTCAAAATTGTAGATGGAGAATTCAACTTCTCCCTGGTGGTGTACATCCCCATATTTTATGCCCTCTGTCCATTCCAAATCGTATACATTGTCAATCTCCTGAAGATACATAGCGATTCGCTCAATTCCGTAAGTTAATTCGGCGCATATGGGGTCCAGGTCTATTCCTCCAACCTGCTGAAAGTAAGTGAACTGGGTTATTTCCATTCCGTCGAGCCAGACCTCCCACCCTAAACCCCAGGCACCCAGCGTGGGGGATTCCCAGTCATCTTCCACAAAGCGAATATCATGATCGAGGGGATCTATGCCGAAGCTTTTAAGGGAGTCAAGGTAGAGCTCCTGTATGTCAAATGGTGACGGCTTCATTATAACCTGATACTGGTAGTAGTGCTGAAGTCTGTTAGGATTCTCTCCGTACCTGCCGTCCGTGGGTCTCCGGGAAGGTTCGACATAGGCGACATTCCATGGTTCCGGGCCGAGGGCTCTGAGAAAGGTTGCAGGATTAAAGGTTCCTGCCCCGACCTCAATATCGTACGGTTGCTGTATAATACACCCCTTATCGTCCCAGTATTTTTCAAGGGCTAATATCAATTCCTGAAAGGTCACGTTTTCCTCCTTTGTTAAATACGGCATCCTACCGCGGTTGTTCATTTAACCCCGAAGAAATATCATTACGAAAAAATCATGTCAAGCAAATAGGATGTCCCAAAATCCGACATAGGTTTAAGTGGATCAGTTTTTTGGAGGTTTTTGCTCATAAAAACCAGCTTAGCGGTTCGGTATCCGCGTTGCTTTAGACCTGCTTGTGTTTATATCACTGCTTACCTG
>Ga0268279_1000121_pt1 | contig 59040 bp, 52 predicted proteins | sample saktaG_6_FD_190142 | JGI IMG/M metagenome (GOLD analysis project Ga0268279, IMG submission 190142) | Saline water microbial communities from Sakinaw Lake, British Columbia, Canada - sak_2010_1_5_80m | ecosystem: Environmental > Aquatic > Non-marine Saline and Alkaline > Saline ...
GTGGTAGGAGCCTCCTAAAGTAGTCAAGCTACATAAGTATGAAACAAATCCACAGTGCCTAAAGATATTATAACAATAGAAAGAAAGGAATTACTCAATCTATCATTACAGTATTGAGTATACAAGGCACATATGAAAAGAAAAACCAAAATTATTTGTACTGTAGGTCCATCAATAGACACTCCAGAAATGATAGATAAGATGATAGATGCTGGAATGAATGTTGCTAGATTAAATTTTTCTCATGCAGATCATAATGAGCATGGTAAAAGAATTGATATGATTCGAAAAGTAGCAAACGATAAAAATCGTTATATTGGCGTTATGGCTGATACAAAAGGTCCTGAAATAAGAACTGGTCAATTTGAGAATGGTATTGCAACATATAAAAAGAACGATAAGGTTGAAGTTTGGAAAGAATCCATTTTAGGAACTAAAGAACGATTCCACATCGATTGTCCTGAACTATATGAAGATATTAAAGCTGGAGATTACCTGTTAATTGATGATGGTAAAATAAAACTTACTGTTTTAGAGACAACAAAGGACAAACTACTATGCGTAGTTAATAACTCAGGTAGCATCAAAACTAAAAAAGGTGTTAACGTACCTAATGTCAAACTATCCATGCCTTTTGTTTCACAAAAAGATCATGATGATATTGTCTTTTCTGCTGAAAAGAACGTGGACATGATTGCATTATCTTTCGTAAGAAGAAAAGAAGATGTAGTCGAAGTAAGAAAGATACTTGAAGAAGTTGGAAAATCTAAAATTGAATTAATCGCAAAGATTGAAAATCAAGAAGGTGTTGATAATTTAGTATCAATTCTTGAAGTCAGTGACGGTGTCATGGTCGCAAGAGGAGATTTAGGAGTTGAAGTTTCAACAGAACTTGTTCCTTTGTATCAAAAACGGATTATACGTATTGCAAATGCAATGGGGAAACCCGTTATAACAGCAACGCATATGTTAGAATCAATGGTTTACTCACCACGACCAACTAGAGCTGAAGCTTCAGATGTTGCAAATGCAATATTAGATGGTTCAGATGCGATTATGCTTTCTGGTGAATCAGCTGCTGGAGAATATCCAATTGAGGCAGTGTTAACAATGGATACGATATCTAAAGCTATCGAAGATAGCATTCCATATAAAGAAAGATTGCAACAAGCGATAACAACAAGTCAACAAACTGTAAATGATGCTATTGGTATTGCAGTTAGTCAAACAGCGATGTCTTTACCAAAAGCAGAAGTTATTATTGCTTTTACTGAAACTGGTGGTACTGCAAAACGTATTTGTAAATTTAGACCTTCTGTTCCAATCATTGCAGTAACAGATAGTATTGAAACATGCCAAAGACTATCATACTATTGGGGCGTTTTTGCAACAATTAAAAAAATTGTTACTGATTACTCAGTTTATGATGAAATTGCAATTGATGTAGCAAGAGATTTCGGATTTGAATCAGGAACAACAATCATTATTACATCTGGTTGGGGTATGAAGCATGGCTCAACTAACTCATTAAGAATAATTGATATACCCTAAATATTAAGTCTCACTTTTAAGTGAGGCTTTTTTTGTGGAGGAGAGAATGAAAAGAAAAAAACTGTTATTTGTGAATTCATGTTTATTAACGTTGTATTTTTTTGTGTCATTACCTTTTTATCTGATTGAAGGAAATAAACTAGAAGGTTTTGTAATAGCTGGAGCACTCTATATGATTTTTCTTATTGGACACGAAATTTTTATCTTTATTTCTTTAATTACACATTGGTTTGGATACTTCAATAATTCTAGAGGTTGGATTCTCTTTTCAAACTGGCTCCTATTTCTTGCGGGATTTCAATTTTTCGTATCCTTAATTGTTCTTTTCCCCTTATTTATTCTCAATTTTATTGCGATGGGAAGAAAACAAAAACCTGAGATGAATATATCTTAAAAAATATTTATATGATATTGATAGACTCCATATTTTCGTGATATAATAACTCGGTTGAGGTAATTTATGAAAATAGAGAGTTTAATAGGTGATAAAGCATTTTATAAAAGATTATTTATAGTTGCTGCACCTCTTGTTTTGCAACAATTGATTACTACATCTGTTCAATTAGTTGATAATGTTATGGTGGGAAGACTTGGGGAATCTGCCATAGGATCTGTTTCTATTGTCAATCAATTGTATTTTGTTGTCATATTAATTACATTCGGTGCTATGGGGGGAGCTGGTGTTTTTTCTGCACAATACTTTGGATCACAAAATTTTGCAAGACTTAAACAAACTTTTAGATTCAAAGTCTTAGTAGGAATGATTATTGCAACATTATCATTTATTATTTTTTCTATATTTGGAGAATCACTATTAGGTTTATTTACGAGTAATCCACAAACAATTTCAGGTGGATTAGATTATTTAACAATAGCAAAGTGGAGTGCATTTCCATGGATCTTATCTGTTGCTGTTTCTAGTACATTTAGAGAAATAGGCATTACTAAGCCGTTATTGAAAATATCAATTGTAGCAATACTGACAAATACACTACTTAATTTCATTCTTATTTTTGGACTTTTTGGTTTTCCTGCATTAGGTGTTATTGGCGCTGGTCTTGCGACCTTGATGTCTCGAATCGTTGAACTAGCCTTAACTTTAGTTTTATTGGCAAAAAAAGGGCAAATATTTTCATCAAGAATATTTCATTTGATACATATCGAAAAAAAATTGTTAATTTCCATTATTATTATGGCATTACCACTTACTTTAAATGAAGCTTTATGGTCATCAGGTCAAACTGCTTTCTTGCATGCATATTCTACACGTGGCGATGAAGCGCTGGCTGCGATGAACATAACAGGTGCAATTAGTCAGTTAGTTTTTGTAACCTTTGGGGGAATAGCAACTGCTGTTGCTGTGATGGTAGGTAATACATTAGGACAAAATGATTTACAGCAAGCTAAAGATAATGCAAAGAAATTAATTGCTTTTTCAGTTGTTTTTGCTGCTGCTGCAGGATTAATGCTTTTTATACTCAGCTTCTTTATTTTAAATATTTATGATGTTTCTGAAGCAACAAAAAGAACAGCAGCTTTTAATATTCGAGTAAATGCTATTTTTATCCCTGTTTATTCATTTAATGTAGCACTTTATTTTACTTTGAGATCAGGTGGAGATACAAAGTCAACAATGATGATAGATTCTGGATATATGTGGGCAGTACCAGTTCCAGTTTCACTTGCACTTGCATATTTCACAAAATTACCAGTTATTTATATGTTTTTAATTGTGCAGATGCTTGATATACCCAAAATGCTATTTGGATTATCACGATACCGAAAAGGACACTGGATAAAAAATATAGCAAAAGATAACGATTTAGAAGTGGATTAGAAATACTTTCCTCGTTTAGAAGAAAAAAATGTATAATGAGAATGTATGCAACTCAACAAAGGTGAACTTATGTCAGAAAAAAAAGAACAAGTTACTAAGACAAAAAAGAAATATGATTTTGAAAAAAATTTCAATCCAACAAATGTCGCTGCTAAAATCGTTCTTTTATATTTGGTTTTAGGTTTTATCTGGATTATCCTTTCAGATTATGCAGTTGAAGTCATCTTCCAAAATTCTGAGAACAACAGATTAATACAAAGTATTAAAGGTGTTATCTATATTGTAATGACTGCAATTGTCTTTTATTTTATCATTAGAAGAAGCATTCAAATATATGCAATGACTATTATCGATTTGAAACATGCATATGGTGAATTAGATTTAAGTCACCAAATATCTTTAGAGCTTGATGAAAAATTATTCAAATTAGCATATTACGATAGTTTGACAGGATTACCTAATAGGGTCTTGCTTGAAAACACTATTAATCAATATATCTCAGAACATCCAGAAGATGGATTAATAGGATTCATTTACCTTGATATTGATGAGTTCAGTAATATTAATGAAGTTAAAGGACACTCTATTGGCGATGAACTATTATTAGCCATCTCAAATTATCTAAAAAAAGAAATATCTGAACCAAATATGTTAGCTCGACACAGTGGAGATGAATTTGTTCTTGCTCTTTTTGGAATCGAAAAACTTGACCAGTTTATACCACAAGTAGAACATTATATCCAAAGTATTAGAAAAACCTATTTATTAGATGAGGATGAATTTTTTGTTACTTATAGTGTCGGGGTTGCTTTATATCCTGATAATGGCAAAGATTATATTACACTGTTAAGACATGCTGATGCCGCGCAATCAATAGCAAAAGCAAAAGGAAAAGACCAGATTGTAATCTTCGATGACGAAATGGTAACAATTATTCAGCAACAGACTGAATTACTTAATCAATTGCGGCATGCAATTGAAAATAAAGAATTTTCTCTTCATTACCAACCCATGATTAATCTTCAGGATGATCAACCTGTTGGTGTTGAGGCTTTAATTCGTTGGCAGCACCCTGTGAAAGGCTTTATTCCACCATTAGAATTTATATCACTATCAGAAAAAAATGGTTTTATTAAAGAGATTTCACAATGGGTATTTAAAGAAGCAGCATCTCATTATGAAGCATGGAATATTGAAGGTAAGCGATTTAGAATATCAATCAATATATCTCCAGTGATGCTTATGAGTGAAGCATTTATACCCTATATGAATGAGTGGATTAAGACTTATCATTTGGACAGTTCAAATATCATTCTTGAAATTACTGAAACAGCGATTATTGAAGATATTCATAAAAGCATTCACGTTCTCAAACAACTTAAGAAATTGGGATTTGTGATTGCTTTAGATGACTTTGGTACGGGATATTCATCGTTGACATATCTACAAAAACTACCCATTGATATTATTAAGATTGATCGAAGCTTTATTAGCAATATCAAACCCAATACAGAAGAATTTCATGTTTTAAGATACATGATTGAATTGGCACACCATCTAAATTTAACAGTAGTTGCTGAAGGAATAGAAACGATTGAACAAGCAAATATGGTTAAAAAGTACGAAGTTGATTTTGCTCAAGGATACTTTTTCTGTCGACCAATGCCACAATCTAGAGTTCTCGAATACTTTAAAGAAATTAGTTGAAATAAATCAATATAACAATCACTTGCTTATCCATGACTGGATAAGCTTTTTTGTTAGGTTAAGTTAGAATTCACTTGTCATTATGTTATAATATCTCTAGAAAAGGAGAACTATAATATGCCATCTCAAAAATTAATTAACAAGTTAGCAAGTCTTGCAGTAAATGTAGGTGTTAATGTTCAAAAAGATCAAATTGTTGTTGTTAGAGCATCCACAGAAGTTAAAGAAATTGTTAGAGAAGTTGTAAAAGAAGCTTATTTAGCTGGTGCTAGAAATGTTTTTGTACAATGGAGTGATGAATATGTCTCTCACAGTGGTTTGATTTATCGTAGCTTAGAAGAATTGATTAAAGTACCTCAATGGTTAATAGAGCAGCATCAAGAATGGGTTAACCAGGGAGCTTGCTTCATTTCTATTGCTTCTCCAATTCCTGGATTGAATAAGGATGTCAATCCCAATAAAGCGCAGCAATCGGGTATAGCTGAACAAAAAGCAGTGAATTTTTTTAGAGAACATTTAATGAGTAATAAATCACAATGGACGATTATTGCTGCACCAAACCCAGTTTGGGCAAAGCAAGTTTTTCCTAAACTGAACGAAGTTGATGCAGTTGAAGCTTTATGGCTTGCAATTTTAAATGCATCTCGCGTTACTGAAGACAATGACCCAATAGCAGAATGGAATTTGCATAATAAAATATTACTTGCACATAACCGTATTCTAAATAAATATAATTTCAAAAGTTTGCACTTTAAAAATAAATTAGGTACAGATTTGACAGTTGAACTTGTAAAAGATCATGTTTGGGCTGGTGGTGGAGAAAATTCCGGCAAAGGAATCTATTTCAATCCTAACATTCCAACAGAAGAAACATTTACAATGCCATATAAATGGGGAACACAAGGCAAAGTATTTGCTACAAAACCTTTAAATTATCAAGGAAAATTAATTAAGGATTTTTGGTTAGAATTTAAGGATGGCAAAGTCATTGATTTTGATGCAAAACATGAAAAAGATGCACTAGCAAATATCCTTGATACTGATCAAGGAAGTAGATATATCGGTGAAATTGCACTTATTTCACAAGACTCCCCAATCTCTAATACAAATATTTTATTTTTAAATACATTATTCGATGAAAATGCTTCATGCCATATGGCTTTGGGAAGAGCTTATCCTATGAATGTGAAAAATGGTGTTAATTTATCAGCAAAAGAACTTGAAGATATTGGATACAATAGTTCGATAGTTCATACTGATTTTATGTTCGGAAGTGACGATATGGAAATCGTGGGACTAACACAAGAGGGTATAGAAGTGCGAGTTTTCGCAAAAGGTAATTTCATTATTTAGGTTTAACGCCATCGAATGGCGTTTTTCTTTGATAGACAATTTTATGATTTCAATCTATAATAGATACATATGATGAAAGATGGTGATTCTATGAATCAACTTAAGTTAGATGAATTATTGAATTATAAATTTATTTCAGGATTAATTGAAAATCCTAGTAAAACACTGATGGCTTTTACAGTTGCAAAAGCTAATCAGAAGAAAAATGATTATGCTTATGAACTATATATTAGTGATGGTGTTAAGCATCAAAAAGTAGCATCGTTAAAAAATAAAGGAAACTTTATTTGGGAATCAGATCAAACACTGCTTTTTCCTTTAACCAAGAATAAAAAGGAAGAAAAAAGGGAAAAAGAAAAATATTCAATCTATTATAGATATTCTATATTAAATAGAAATATTGAAAAAGCGTATGAATTTAATTTTCCTGCATCAATTATTAAAGTTCTAAAAGATCAAAAATTGTTACTATCTGCAAATCTTTCAAAAGAGCATCATCATCTTTATTTAGATTCTGAAGAGCAACGAAAAGTATTTCTAGAACTTGAAAAGAAGAAAGAACTTTATGAAGATATTCAAGAAATACCATTTTATTTCAATGGTTCTGGATTTATTGCAAATTTGAGAAAACAACTATTTATCTATAATTGCGTTAATCAAGAAATGATTAATCTAGTTGATACAGATTTTGGTGTAGGAAACGTTAGAATTTCAGATGATTTAAATGAAATCTATTATACTGGACAACAAATGACTGGTGTAAAATCATTAACAACTCACGTTTATTGTTACCAGATTGATTCACATCAAACAGAAATCCTTTATCACGAAAATGATTACGCTATAAGTAAAATCTATTTGCTGAAAAATCAACTCGTTGTTGCAGCAACTGATATGAAGGAATACGGGATCAATCAAAATGACAATTTTTATATTCTAAAGAATAAAAAATTACATTTGCTAAATGAATTTCGGCAAAGCATTGAAAATTCTCTTGGTACTGATTGCAGACTTGGACTTAATAAAAAAGATGTCATTATCGGCAATAAGCTCATGTTTGTTGTTTCAATTGATGATCATACAGAACTTCATTCGATAGATCTAAATGGGATTACTCAACCAGAATATATCTTCAATGGTAGTCTAGACGGAATTGTATTTATCAATCAGAAAGTATATATCGTTGGTTTATATAAACAGAAGTTACAAGAACTTTATGAATTAGATTTAGAACATCATGAACAACATAGTATTTCTCGTTTTAATCAAAAAGTACTAAAAAATATTTATATAGCTAAACCAAAAGAAATTATAGTCAACTTAAAAACGCATCAAGTCAAAGGTTGGGTTTTGTATCCCAAAGATTTCAATCCTAATAAAACTTACCCAGCAATTTTAGATATACACGGTGGACCAAAAACCATTTATGGTAAAGTTTTCTATCATGAAATGCAGTTTTGGGCAAACGAAGGCTATATTGTCTTCTTTTCCAATCCAAGAGGAAGTGATGGAAAAGGTGATGAATTTTCTGATATTAGAGGTAAATATGGAACTATTGATTACGATGATTTAATGGCATTTACGGATAAAACCATTAAAAGAGTACCTTCTATTGATAAGCAAAGAATGTTTGTTACAGGAGGATCTTATGGTGGATTTATGACAAATTGGATTGTTGGACAAACAAATAGATTTAAAGCAGCAGCAACTCAAAGAAGTATATCTAATTGGCTTTCATTTCACGGAACATCTGATATTGGTTTCTATTTCTCGAAAGACCAAACTTCTGGCCATCCCAATGAAGATACTGATAAATTGTGGAATCAATCGCCTATGAAATATGCGTTGAACATAAAAACGCCATTATTATTTATTCATTCTGATCAAGATTATCGCTGTCCTATAGAACAAGCAATGCAACTTTACACTATTATAAAAGAACAAGGTGTAGCAACAAAATTAGTATGGTTTAAAGGTGAGACTCACGAATTATCAAGAAGTGGTAAACCTGAAGCTAGAATCAAGCGCTTAAGTGAAATCACAGCATGGTTCAAACAATATTAAACATTGAATTAAGATAAAAAAAACTCCCTTATATAGGCGATAATAGTTATCGACCTACAAGGGAGTTTTTTAGTTAATTAGTTAATTAATAATTTGTACAATCTCCATTTTGTGTTTTGGAACTTCCTTGATTGCCTTTTCCATTTTGTCCTTGTCCACCAGCACCATGGTTGCCTTGCCCTGAACCATTTTTAAATTGGTTTTTAAACATATTTGCTAAATCATATCCAGCACCAACAAGTCTATCTCTAGAAAATGCTGCTAAATGATTTTCTGATGCACTTTGTAAATATTCAAATACAGCTTGAACATCACTTGGTAGATTACCCTGTGTAATAAATGTTTCATATAAAGCTATATTTGCTGTTTCAGCTTCAACACCAGTTGCTAATGCACTTGAAATTGAATCTGGCAAAATGACATATTGTGCAGCATTATTGATTGGAACTTCAATACCGTATGTTTCAAATAATGGTAACAACATATCAATGTGTGTTTGTTCGGCTAAAATAATATTTGTGAAAGGTCTAACTTCACCATATGCTTCAATAATTGCTGCATAGGTTGCTTGTGCAAGATATTCATCCTGTATTGCATATGTCAACATTTCATCGAGTGTATATACTCCATCAGTTGATAGTGCAGTAGCGGTAGAACCGTAATCATCTACTTGTGCATAATCTGAAGATGCACTAACTCCAATTCCTATAAAGATAAAACTTGTTACGACTAAACCTAAGAATATAAAGAATATTGTTTTTTTGTTCATTTGAATGCCTCCTAATTTTGACTTCACACATTATACAGTCAAATTGGTTTATTTATTGGTAAAATTTAATAAAATAACAAAATTATGTTAATTATTCCACATTTTACCAATATTAATTCTAATATGTTTGTATACTATATGAAATCGGTTATAATTTGTATAGAGGTAAAGTATGAGAATAAATAATCTAAAACAAATCTTAATCAAAAGTATTTTACTTACCATCGCCTTATTTACCTTTGGGTTTTTTGCTGTTTATCAACAACAAGACACCTCTTTTGTTGTTGAGCCTACAGAACAAATAAATAATTCAGAAAATTATTATACAATTGCAGATTTTAATCAAACAGAATTTAATATATTTTCTTCATATAGTGAAACCGAATATCACACACTATGGGGACATGATACGAGTACTACATATGAACAGTATGCACTCGATATAATGGATATTGATCAAGCATGGTTATTTACTGAAGGTAGTCCAGATGTCACAATTGCTATTATTGATACAGGAATAGATGTTGATCATCCAGAATTTGTTGGAAGATTATCTGAAGAATCATATAATGCAAGAACCGATGAAATCGGATTGGAATATGTCATTGATGATGTAGGACACGGAACAGGAGTTGCAGGTGTCATTGGTGCACTTAAAGATGATGAATTTGGAATTAGTGGTATCGTTCAAAATTGTGAATTATTAATCATTAAAGCAAATGAAGAAGATGATCCTTCTACCACAGAAACAGATGAATCAGAATCATTTTTAGATGATTCAATAAATAGAGGCATTTATTATGCAGTTGATCATGGAGCTGATGTGATTAATATGAGCTTAGGTGGTTCATTTGCTAATCCAGAAACAAAAGATGCTGTTGATTATGCAAGAGACCATGATGTTATTTTAGTTGCTGCAGCTGGAAACGAAGATTCAGATGAATTGTACTATCCAGCATCCTTTGATGGTGTGATATCTGTATCAGCTGTTGATATGTTTAGACTTTTTGATGATGAATACTCAAGTTATGGTTCAGAAATTGATGTTGCAGCTCCCGGAACTGATATTACAACTACATATATAGATCAAGGATACATATCAATGTCAGGAACTTCACTAGCTTCACCTCAAGTTGCTGGTATTGCAGGATTACTCATTTCATATTATCCTACTGAATCAAGTCAAGATATAATTGATAGAATTATATATAGTGCTGTTGATGCAGGAACTTCTGGTAGAGATGACTACTACGGATATGGTATCGTTAATGCAAATCTTGCAATGACGATGAATCTTGTTACGGTAACATTTAATACCAATGACGGAACACCAATTGATCCAATTTATATCTATAGTGGACATACAATTGATATTTCAAGTCCTTCTAAAGATGGATATACATTTGAAGGATGGTATAAAGATGAATTATTTACAGAAGCATTTACTATGGGTGTTGATTTAATCACAGAGGATACGACTTTATATGCAAAATACAGTCTTGAGATCTATACGATTCATTTTGTTACAGAAGGTAGTGTTGTTGCTGATATTCAAGTGCCTTATGGAACAGTCATAGATATACCAACATCATTATTAGCAGGTTATAGATTTGAAGGTTGGTATTGGGATGCTAGTTTTCAGCATGTATATACCGGAGCACCAGTGATTTCAGATGCTATACTTTATGCTCGTTTTGAACCCATTATGCATCAAGTCACTTTTTATTCAGAAGATGAAGTATTATCAATATTGCCTGTCCAAGAAGGTGAATTCTTTGATTTACTTGAACCAGAGTTCACGGAGCATCCATTTATTGGATGGTACACGGATATAGAACTGACTGAATTATTTGAAATGCATCCAATATATAATGATTTAAATCTCTATGCCAAATTTAATGATCAAGTTTACAGAATCACCTTTTATAAAAGTGATCTCTTAACAATTGAAGAAGAGAGCTATGCACATTTGGGAGATTCTGTTATTGCACCAGACGGTCCAATTAAACCGTCCTCTCCTTCATTTGATTACATATTCACTGGATGGAGCGAGTCTGTTGATAATATAACTGAAAGTCTTTCGGTATATCCTGCTTATGATAGTATATATAAACCAGAATCTATTTATTTGTTACCCGGGTTAGATACAGTTGAAATAGGCGAAGAATGGGTTGATGGAGGAACATCACTTATTGATCCATTATTGACCGTTAACATTAGATCATCAGTAGATACTAATGAAAATGGAAAATATTTCATCTTTTATGATATTTATTATTCTGAACAACTGATTGATATACGCACCAGAATTGTTAATGTGATTGATGCTATTCCAGAAGTTGTTATAACGCTTAATCCAGATGTCACAACCATTAATCAGGGCGATATCTACGAAGATCAAGGCGCTACAACTAATATTGGAGAAGTTGTTTCTAGTGGAGTTGTGGATACCAGTCAATCAGGAGTTTACATTATATCTTATACTGTAAGTATAGGCGATGAAGTTTTCACAAAAAGTAAATATGTTTATGTAATACCGGTTGTATATGAAATCACAGCATCAACCCTTTATTATCAAGATGAAAAAAGAGGGTGGTTGAGATGAGAAAATATCTAATTATCGGTTTATTTGTTTTAATTATATCTCTAACATCATGTATGGAATCTTCAGAAAGTAATCTTAAAATATCACTTAATCCTGGCATAGACACCATTGAAATAGGTTCCCAATATATCGATGCGGGAGCAACTGCTAGCTATGGATATCGCAGTTTAACTCCTGTTGTTATCGAAAATAATGTGGACACCAGTACAATCGGAGTGTATGAAATTACTTATCATATCAGTTATTTAGAGTATGAGAAATCAATTGTTAGAATGATAACAGTTATTGATGAAACACCACCAGTTATTATTTTGAATTCGGGTGTTGATACGATTGTTGTTGGTCAAACTTGGATTGATTCCGGAGCACAAGTCCTAGATAACAGTAATGAAATTATTGAAGTTGTTGTTACAAACTCAGTTGATTTAAATACTCCTGGAGAATACATTGTTACATATTCTGCAACGGATTCAAGCGGAAATCAATCCGAAATAACAAGATATGTTAACGTTATAGAACCACCCTCACTGTAATATAAAAATTCACGGATGATTATATCTATGAATTTTTTTATGTAAAGAACTCTTTCATAATACTTATTTAGTAAAAATCTAATCAAAATAATATTGAAATGATGGTTTTCTACAACAAACTTGTAGCATTTAAGCATATTTATCTTGTCTTTTAGTCATATTGTATTATAATGAAAGTAAAGAATATGAAGGGGGTTTTACCCATGTGGTTTTCAAAAAAAAAGAAAGCACGTAAATTAGCAGAACAACAAGAAAAAGCTGCTTTAGCTAAAAGAGAAGCTGAAAAAAAAGCTGTTATAGAAAAAAAGGTTGAACCGATCAAACCAACACCTGTTGTCAAGAAGAAAGTTGCCTCACCTAAACCCAAAGCTTCCAGTGTGAATCGGAAGGTTGAAAAACCAGAAAAAAAACTTGATAAAGAAGAAGCACAAAAAGATGCTAAAAATGCAAAATATCATGTTTCTCAAAACAAGAATCCAAGAAGCGATAGTTATCGAAAATGGCGTGTCAGAAAAGAAGGCTCCAATAAAACGATTAAATACTATGATACACAAAAAGAAGCAATTGAGTATGCAGATGATTTAGCAGAAACAGCAGGAACATCTGTTGTGATTCATAAAATGGATGGTTCGATTCGTAAACAGGATTATACAAGGAAAGCATAGAAGTTAGTTCGCTAACTTCTTTTTGCATCTTGGATAACATTTTTAGCAACTTACTTTGAATCTTATTGATTTATAAGTATCTTATGCGTTATGATGAATACTATAAGGTTGGTGAAGATATGAAAATTGAAGTTAAAAGACACCAGGAATATGGTGAACCTAAAATTGTCATAGATTGTCAAGAAAATGATACGACAATTAATCAAATCTTGGAAATGATTCAGGAATCATCTATTGATTTTACAGGCAAAAAAAACGATAGAAACTTCATTTTTAAAGCCAAAGAAGTTTATTATATTGAAAGTATTGAAGATCAATGTTTTTTATATACAAAAGATGATGTTTTTGATTGCAAATACCGGCTATATGAAGCCGAGAACAAACACTCATCATTTGTAAGAGTAAATAAGAATATTGTATTAAATTATAAGAAAATTAAATTTTTTAAGTCTAGTATTAATGGTAGATTAGATGCGACTTTGAATAATGGTGATCGCGTGGAGATATCTCGCACTTACGTTCAACAGTTAAAAGCTTTATTGGGAGGTGAATCCAAATGAAAAGTTACTTAAAACTCTATGCATATACATATGCAATCGTTAGTATTATTGTCTTTATCTTGGCACTTGCTATTTACAGAGTTTATGCAGTTAGTTTACCAATTAAGAATTTATTTTGGGGTAGTATATTTATTTCTCTGTTATTTGCTTTATCGCTTAAAGTCTTTAAGGAAACATGGGGGAATGGTGTTTTAAATATCATTGTTGGTTATTTGATTATTTTGCCAATCACATTCATTATAAGAACCATGTATGGAACAGTTTTATTTAGAGGAACCTTTGCAATTTATATCTTAGGTTTGCTTTATGCAGTTATTTATTCTTTAGTGATTTTATATGGTTCAGTTAAAAATAAGAAGATGGAAAGCAAACTAAATGAATTATTAAAAGAACAGAAGGATTCAACGGAAGAATAAAAAAGCACTCTCGAGTGCTTTTTTTTAATATTTAAGCAAACTTCAAATTAATTTGAAGTCTTTTTTTCTTTTATTTCTAATTGATCATCAGCTATGCACATCTCATAGAGATGATGAGGCACTATCGCACCTTCTATCATCTTCATAGCAATCATGGTTTCAATGTGTCTTTGAATAAATCTTTTTAAAGGTCTAGCTCCATATTCATCGTTAAAACCATGCTTAATCACGAATTTTTGAACATCATCATTGAACTTGATGAATAGATTCTTTTCTTCAAGTCTTATGCTTAAATCATTAAGCATTTTCTTCGCGATTTGAATTTGAATATTTATGTTTAAAGCATTAAATATGATGATTTCATCAATACGATTGACAAATTCAGGCTTAAATTGTGCTTTTACAAGTTTCATTACTTGATCTTGCGCATCCTTTTCATAGCTCAATAAATATTCACTACCAATATTAGATGTTAAAATAATGATTGTATTCTTAAAATCAACCGTTCTTCCTTGGTTATCAGTGAGTCTACCATCTTCCATAATCTGAAGCAAAATATTAAAGACCTCAGGATGAGCTTTTTCTATTTCATCAAATAAAACAATTGAATAGGGTTTTCTACGAACCGCTTCAGTCAGCTGTCCACCTTCATCATAACCAACATATCCCGGAGGTGATCCGATGAGTCTCGAAACACTAAAAGATTCCATATACTCACTCATATCAATTCGTACGATTTGATGTTCACTATCAAACAGTGCTTCAGCTAGTGAACGTGCAACCTCGGTTTTCCCTACACCTGTAGGTCCTAAGAACAAGAAAGAACCAATAGGTCTATTCTCATCCTTGATACCTGCGCGATGTCTTATGATAGCATCACTAATCAATCTTAACGCGTGATCTTGTCCAATGACGCGATTTTTAAGTGTTTCTTCAAGGTGTAAAAGCTTTTCTTTGTCACCTGACATCAATTTAGAGACTGGGATTTGAGTCCACTTAGAAACGATTTCTGCAATGATTTCTTCAGAAACAACTTCAGTAAGTAATTTTCCATCTTTTTGTATATCAATGGTTAATTGATTGATTTCTTTTTCGATTGAAGGAATTTTACTATATTGTAGTTCGGCAGCTTTCTGATAATTGTTGTCGTTAAAAGCTGTTTGTAAATCTAATCTAAGTTGTTCTAGTACATTTTTCTTTTGTTTAATCAAATTTATTTGTTCTTTTTCTTCATTCCATTGCTTGCGCAGCTTTTTCTCATCATTTTTTAAGGTATCAATTTCTTGTTTGATCTTTGATAGTCTTTCTTTTGAGATTGGATCTGTTTCTTTATCAAGTGCTGTTCTTTCAATTTCTAATTGCATTAATCTACGTGAAACAGTATCTAATTCAGCTGGCATAGAATCAATTTCTATACGAATAGAAGCACAAGCTTCATCAATTAAATCAATTGCTTTATCGGGCAGAAATCGATCAGATATGTATCTGTTGGATAACATTGCAGCAGCAATAATTGCTGGATCTGAAATATGAACACCGTGATGTGCTTCAAATCTTGATTTGAGACCTCTCAATATACTGATCGTATCCGAAACTGTAGGTTCGTCAATCATGACTTTTTGAAAGCGGCGTTCTAAAGCACTATCTTTTTCAATATATTTTCGGTATTCATTAAGTGTCGTTGCTCCGACACAGTGAAGTTCTCCTCTAGCAAGCATTGGTTTTAACATATTAGATGTGTCCATAGAGCCATCAGCTCGACCTGCACCCACGATATTATGTAATTCATCAATGAATAAAATAATTTCACCATTTGATTCTTTAATTTTATTTAATACAGCCTTTAAACGTTCTTCGAATTCACCTCTGAATTTTGCTCCAGCGACTAAAGATGCTAAATCAAGTTCATAAATAATTTTATTTTGCAAGCCAATAGGAACGTCTTTATCTACAATACGTCTAGCTAACCCTTCTACAATCGCAGTTTTACCAACACCAGGTTCTCCGATAAGGACAGGGTTATTTTTCGTTTTTCTTGAAAGGATTTTAATAATGCGTCTAATTTCCTCTTCACGACCAATAACTGGATCTATTTTTCCTTGTTTGACAGCTTCAACTATATTTCTCCCAAATTTATCTAAAACTTTAGGATCTTTATTATAATCCTCCATTTGTGTTAAGTTCATAAACATCCTCCTCTGGCAGTCTCTTTACTTAATTGCCAATACTATTATAAAACATGTTTTTAGCACTGTCAACAGATAAGTGCTAATTTCACACAATTTGAGATTTTATGATAAAATAGAATATAAAGGAAGTGTCATGATGATAAAGGTGCTTTTTGTTTGCCGTGCCAATCTTTCTCGGTCTCCTATGGCTGAAGGAATTTTTAGAAAAAAAGTTGCTGATGCGGGATTAACAGATATGTTTTATATCAGATCAAAAGGAACTGCGGCATTTGAATTAGGTAGTCCACCGTCAAATAAAACAATAAATATATTAAAAAAATTAGATGTAGATACGAAGGATATGGTTTCTGAGAAAATTAATCAGAAAGATTATCTTTTTTACGATTTTATCATTGCTATGGATGACAAAAATATTAAATATCTAATGAGACATTCTGGTATTTATAGAGATAAGGTATATATGTTAAGTGACATTAATATTGAAACCAAAGGACAAATTGTTCCAGATCCATATTATATTGGTACACATGAAGAGGTTTATCGCCTCATTGATGAAGCTTTAGAAGAGTGGCTAACCATGTTTAAGATTAACAAACTACTGCATTTTATAGATCTAAATCAATATTTAATCAATCAAAAACCATTATTTTTAAAAAATCCAGCGTATTATTATTGGAGTACAGAAGAAGCTATATACAAGTTGAATAATGATGCTCCTATCGATATTATCGAAAGTTATAAATCTTTTTATACAGAGGAAGAATAAAAACTTTTAAATAACGGCTTTTCTTATTGACTTTTAAGGTGCTTAAAAGTTATAATTATATAGCATGTTTAAGGCCTCATAGCCAAGTGGTAAGGCAAGGCACTGCAACTGCCTGATCATCGGTTCAAATCCGTTTGAGGCCTCCAGGTAAATTACATGGCACTATCGTTGATAGTGCTTTTATTTTCTATTATTGTGCAATATTTATGTGATTTTAGATGATCAATTTTTAGATTCCGATGATTTTACTATATAATAGAGGGTGAACTTATACGTTTTTCAATATAAATAAATAGAAATAGGAGAATAATATGGAAAAAAATGAATATAAAATTGCTTTAATGATTGATTCGGAGAATGTTTCTCATAAATATATCAAGTCAGTCATGAATGAAATAGCAAAATACGGGAAAATAGTAATTGCTAGATTCTATGGCGATATCTATAATCTTTCAAAAGAGTGGCATAAGACAGCTCAGGATTATGCAATAAAACCTGTTCACCAATATAATGTTGCAATTGGTAAAAACGCTGCAGATATGGCGATGGCTTTAGATGCTCAAGAAATGATGTATCAAGAAAAAGTTAATACTTTCTTTTTAGTGACTAGCGATAGTGACTTTACACCTTTGGCGATGAAGCTTAAAGAAGGTGGTATGCACGTCATTGGTGTTGGGAATGAAAAAAAAGTTACATCAGCCTTTAAATCTTCATGCAATGAATTTAAATACTTTGAATATTTAGATGATGAAGATGAAGAAAACAATCAAACAAGAGACAACTTAGAATCAGAAAGCCAAGAAATCGGAGGAATCATTAAGAGTATCATCATTGAAAATGGTGTTGATAACCGCATTCAATTGAGTCGACTTGGTGATATCCTTATGAATAGATTTTCTGATTTTGATTCAAGAAAATATGGAGCTAAAAGTTTATCTAGTTTAGTTAATACAATATCGGGTTTAACAATTTCATTAGAAAAGACAACGACCTATGTCACATTAGATTCTAAATTGACAATGACTGATATTTCTAAATCAATCATTACTATTATATCTAAAAATAAGAGTAAAGAAATGATATTAACGAAAATTAAACAAGAGTTAGAAAAGATGTATCCGGGATTTAACTATCAAGAATTAGGATTTACTAGATTTAGTAAATTGGTAGGAAGTATCCCTTCAATGACAGTAAAAAATAACGCTGCAAAGCTGAAGTAAGATGAAGACTTTTGATATTAAAAGTGATATGCCTACAACTCAAGAAGCTGGAATTAGACTTGCAAATATTATTCGCACCTCTGGTGGAAAAGATAAAATTATTAAAATTATTCATGGATATGGATCAACAGGTGTTGGGGGATCAATCAAGAAGACCGTTCACACCGCCCTAAGAAATAAGGTAAGATCTGGTGCGATAAAAGCATATATTCCAGGTGAGGCATTTAGCCAACCCATGGGATTTGATGAAACAATCAGAATGCATAAAAATCTTTTAATTTCTGATTCAGATTATAAAAAAATGAATGATGGAATCACTTATGTAATTTTAAATTAGAGGGGCATTTATGGAACTATATGACGTCCGGAAACGAAAATCACTGCTAGAATTATTCATAGTATTATCATGGGTAGTTCTTTTTGTTGCTTTCATCTGTCTTATGGCACATGTATTGATCTACATACCATTATTTATTTTTGGAGCAATAAGCCAGTGGTATGCCCAAACTCGATTTAAAAAATTGAGTATTAGTTTCAAAGAGATTTATGTAAAAAAGATGCTTGAAGAAATTCTTCCTGAGTGCACATATGAACCTAAACAAGGGATTGATAAAGATGTGGTATACAATTCCAAAATATTACATAAAGAAGATCGTTACCATAGCGAAGATTTACTTTCGGGAAATCTTCAAGGAAAACACTTCACCTCAGCAGATGTGCATCTGCAAGATGTTAGAAGCAACGGGAAAACAACTACGGTTGTTACTGTTTTCCAAGGCAGATTCTTTATGATTGACTCAGAAAAAAAATATGAACAAGAAGTATATATCATGCCCAATCACACATATTTATTTGCAAGAGGGGAAAACTATAAGAAAATTGATATGGAATATATTGATTTTAATCAACATTTTGATGTTTTCAGTCGAGATACTCATGCTACCTTTTCTTTAATTAAACCGAGATTTATGGAAAAATTAGTTGAATTTGCAAATCAGAATAGAAAAGTCATGTTTGGATTCAGAGATGAGACAATATTTGTTGCGATTGATTCAAGAAAAGATACATTTGATATCAAAGTTCTCCACGAGATCAACGAGAGTTTTTTTGATGAAATAAAAAATGAAATTAGTCTTGTTGAAGAACTACTTAGTCTGCTCCCTTGAAATATCTTTACCATTAACAAAATTAACTTAAAAAAAATACAATGAAAATGTCTTTCGATTTTAATGTAAAAAAACATTATATTCGAAAGGTATTTTTTTAGTAATTGTTAAAATCATCGTGCATATATTGTTCCAGGATTAGGTTATGCTTGAAATTGATTATTTGAAACAAAATAAAATTGATATTTCACTGATTTATATCTTGAATCAGGAATCAAATTGTTGAGTGATTAAATCATCTTATGATATACTGTACTCATAAATTATGAGTATTTTTGAGGTGAGCGAATGAAAAAAACACTAGCATATAAATCAAAAAATGAGATTATTGCAACAATCATTATATTATTCTTGTCTATGGTTACGGTTTTTGCACTTTTACTAAATTATCATTTTGATTTTGCAATACTTCCCAATGTTATAGTAATATTTGTCGTAGTGTTCACTATTATTGCAATAGTATCTTTTCTTCAATTAATTATGTTAATTCAAAATCCAAAAATTATGATGGAGCACGATGATGAAAATGTTTATTACTATCTAAGAAGAAATCACAAAATTGTTGTTCCATTTAACACAATGCAAAATATCATTATCAGAACTAGTATATGGACAAAACCTTTTGTTGTATATACAGCTATAGTGATTGAAACAAAATCTGGAACCATTTATTTTAGACATATTTCTAAGATGAACGAAGTCAAGGATTATATTCAAAATATTGCATATCATGAAGGATCTAGATAACACGATTCATTAATAAAAATAACCTTCGCTTGAAGGTTATTTTTTTATCGTGTTTTTTATTAATTTTGATATTTCAACAATTAATAGGGGAAGCAATACTAAACCAAGTATAATCATCCATTGAGTAAGTGATGGCATCACAATCTCAAAGATTGATCTGGAAAATGGAAGTGTGACAACCAAAATTTGAAGTACTAAACTGACTGCAAATGCATATAGCAAATAATTGTTTCTCTTCATTGTGAAGATTGAGTGCTTTTGACTTCTAACATTAAACGCATGAACAAGCTGTGAAACAGCTAATACAATGAATGTCATAGTTTGAGCTGTTATCATTCTCATTGTGGGATCAGATGTCATCTTCCAACCAATAATATAAGCAGAAAATGAAATGAGTCCGAGCATTAAACCTTGCCAAGCAATTTTTTTACCTAAACCATCAGCAAAAATAGATTTTTTACTATCCCTAGGCATATCTTTCATGATGTCTTTTTCTTTTGGATCAAGACCTAAAGCAATTGCCATTAATGAGTCAGTAACTAGATTAACCCATAAGATTTGTACAGGGGTTAGTGTCGTTACTCTTGTGCTAAAGATAAGAATACCAATGCTTGTACCTAAGAAGATAACAATGATTTCTCCGATATTACAACTTAGTAAGAAGTGGATAGCTTTTTTAATATTGGAGAAAATGGTTCTCCCTTCACTTATGGCATTCACAATTGTCGAAAAATTATCATCAGTTAAGATCATGTCCGCGGCACCTTTGGCAACTTCAGTGCCAGTAATACCCATAGCAATCCCTATATCTGCTTTTTTTATTGATGGAGCATCATTAACACCATCACCTGTCATTGCGACAACGTGACCCGATTGTCTCCATACATCAACAATACGAACTTTATTTTCCGGACTAACTCGAGCATAAACTCTTATTTTTCGATAAACCTTAAGATAATCTTCTTCACTCATTAAATCAAGTTCATGACCTGTAATTGCTATATCATCAGTATTCAATATCTTAAGTTCTTTTGCGATAGCAACAGCAGTATTGATATGATCACCAGTAATCATAATTGTTTTAATCCCAGCTCGATCACATATAGCAATCGAATCTTTTACTTCAGGTCTTGCTGGATCCATCATACCCACTAATCCAAGTAAGGTTAAATCATTTTCTAGCAATTGATTATCTAAGTCTTTAATTTCTAAAGAGGCATCTATTTTTTTATAAGCGATAGCAAGAACTCTTAAAGCTTGATTTGCCATCTCATGATTCATTTTCTCGAAGTGTTTCAAATCAGATGGTTTTCCATTCTCTATTGCTATAGAGCGTTTAAAAATGACATCTGGTGCACCTTTGATAACCGCATATCTTCCGTCATCAAAATCATGTACTGTAGTCATCAGTTTTCTTTCCGAATCAAAAGGAAGTTCATACACTCTTGGATACTTATTAATAATCGCTACTGGATTTTGTCCTAAAACAATAGAAAGATCGGTAAATGCAATTTCAGTCGGATCACCAATTTTAATATAATCTGTTTCAGTCTTTTGAAGTTTCGTATCATTACACAAAGCACCATAGATACCCATCTTATCTAAGGAAGGAGATGATTTCATTTTTCGGTTGATATTAAATGTTTCTTGATTCAAGTAAACTTTTTTTACTGTCATCAAGTTTTGAGTTAGTGTTCCAGTTTTATCTGAACAGATAATACTGGTTGAACCCAACGTCTCAACTGCAGGTAATGTTCGAATGATTGCTTGTTTTTTGACTAAGTTTTGCATACCTAACGCAAGCACAATCGTGATGATTGCAGGCAAACCTTCAGGTATCGCGGCTACTGCTAAAGCAATGGAAGTTAGCAATGCTTCCTTCCAAACCTCAAAACTTGCTCCATCACCAAATACATACGCTTCAACAATGGTAATTGCAAATATGACAAATGTGATTGCTAAAGCAATCAAGGCAAGCATTTTACCAAGTTGAGCCATACTTTTTTGAAGCGGTGTGAGCTCATCTATGGTCTCATTAAGCATCGTTGCTATTTTTCCTAATTCAGTAGACATACCCGTAGCTAAAACAATTGCTTGTCCTCTTCCATAAGTAACAACAGTACCCATGTAACCGAGATTAAAACGATCACCTAAAGGAATATTATCTTCATGCATTACATGATTTATTTTTTCAACAGCTACCGCTTCGCCTGTCAATGTTGACTCATCAATTTTTAAATTTATTGATTCAATAATTCTAACGTCCGCAGGAACATAATCTCCAGCATCTAAAAGTACTAAATCTCCAATAACAATTTCTTTTACATCGATAATTTGATCAATACCATCTCTTTTTACTTTCACTTTTGGAGATGACAAAGCTTGAATCGAAGCCAAAGCTTTTTCAGCCTTCGCTTCTTGAAATAAACCTAAGATTGCATTGAGTATCACAATACCAATAATTAATAAACCTTCAGCAATATCACCTGTAAGAAATGATAAAATAGAAGCACCAATCAAAACAATAATCATGAAATCCTTGATTTGATCAATGAATTTTAATATCCAAGACTTTTTCTTTGGTTCATCTAATTGATTATACCCATTATTACTGAGTCTATTATTTGCTTCTATAGAGGATAAACCCTGACTGGTATCAGTAGCTAATAATGTATTGAGTTCGTCTATCTCATATTGATGATAATGTCTTTGCATAATATCCTCCAAAAATAAACCTGTTTATGATGGTTAATTGTATCACGAAATCATTAAGTATACAAGAAATACAGCAGGATGAACTCACCAAAATCCTACCTGATTTGATAAAGATAAAAAGGGCTAAAAAAGGAATATTTTATAATTTTGATTAAAGTTAATTTTAATTAAATTTAGAAAATTAAGAAACTAAACAATCTTCATTTTTGGAAAACGTTATCATCAAATTTTTGACAGCATCTGACTTGATTTGACCTTTTTTTTCAAGTGTTATAATGTTATAATTAACATGTAAACAAACGATACTTATAACAAAGGAGTTCAATATGAACATACAGCAACGGATTACGAGTGAAAAGCTTGCACTTTTTCAGTCTCAAATAAAAAAGAATAAAGAGTTACCCGGACCATTAATGCCAACGTTACATGACGCGCAGCATATTTTTGGTTATATCCCAATATCAATACAAAAAATCATAGCAAAAGAATTAAATGAAAGCGTAGCAAAAATCAATGGTGTAGTCACATTCTACAGCAATTTTTCTATTACTCCAAAAGGTAGAAAAACAATAGGTGTTTGTTTAGGAACCGCATGCTATGTAAGAGGCTCACAGACAATTATGGATACACTTGAAGAAGAGCTGGGTATTAAATCCGGACAGACAACAAAAGATGGAGAAATTACTTTAGAAGCAACAAGATGTATTGGTGCATGTGGACTTGCTCCTGTTTTTTCTGTTGGCGATAAAATTTATGGTAGTGCGAGTATTGCAAAAGCAAAACAGATACTTAAAGATATGAAAGCAGCAAATAATGATTCCAAATAGAAAAAAACGAAATAATAAAACAATATTTATTAAAAATAGAATGACGAGAGGTACGATATGAAATCATTAGAAGAATTAAAAAAATTAAGAAATGAATCATACGATAAAATAATGATGAAGGGTGTTGAAAATGGATTTCGTATTCAAGTCGGTATGGGAACCTGTGGCATTGCTTCTGGTGCAGCAGATGTTTTATCTTCATTTATAGAAGAAATCGAGAAAAACGAGTCTAAAAATGTAAACCTAACTCAAGTAGGTTGCATGGGTGAATGTGCCTATGAACCAATGGCAGAATTAATTGATAAAAATGGACAAACTTTCATTTACTGTAATTTAACAGAAACGACAGCAAAAGAAGTATTTGAAAGACACGTTCTTAATAATGAGCCAGTATTAAGACTCTTATTGACAACTAAGAAGGGGTAGGTGAGATTATGTTAGAAAGAATACATGTCATTATTTGCGGTGGAACTGAATGTAGTAATACCGAATCTGTAGCTATTAAAAAAGCATTTGAATCTCAAATCAACGACTTAGGAATTCAAGATGATGTTGCACTTGTACTTACTGGTAGCAAAGGATTATGTCTTTTAGGACCAGTTATTGTTGTATATCCGGGTGCGATTTTTTACGTTGATGTAACAGAAAAAGATGTAAAAGAAATTTGTGAAGAACATTTTATCAAAGGGAATCCTGTAAAACGATTATTTTACGATGATCCCGAAGCGCATAAGAGAATTAAGAAAAATAGTCAAGTAAGATTTTATGGCTTACAAAAGAGAATCGTATTAAGAAACTGTGGAGCTATAAATCCTTTAGATATCAATGAATATGTTGCAAAAGAAGGCTATGTTGCATTGGGAAAAGTATTAACGTCATTCACACCACAACAAACGATTGATGAAGTAATTAATTCTGGATTACGTGGTCGTGGTGGTGGAGGATTTTCTACGGGCAAAAAGTGGCAATTTGCAGCAAATTCACTATCTGATCAAAAATATGTTATATGTAATGCTGATGAAGGTGATCCAGGTGCCTTTATGGATCGTGCAGTTTTAGAAGGTGACCCACATTCAGTTTTAGAAGCGATGTCAATATGTGGATATGCAATTGGAGCAAATCAAGGGTATATTTATGTTCGTGCTGAATATCCAGTTGCTGTTGAAAGATTAAATATAGCAATAAAACAAGCACGTGAACTTAATTTATTAGGCGATGATATCTTTGGTAGCGGATTTAATTTTAACATTGATATTCGTTTAGGTGCTGGTGCATTTGTCTGTGGTGAAGAAACCGCATTAATCGCATCAATTGAAGGAAATCGCGGAATGCCTAGACTTAAACCTCCATTTCCAGCAGTTCGAGGCTTATGGGGCAAACCAACCAATGTTAACAATGTTGAAACGCTTGCAAATATTCCTGTTATCTTCTTAAAAGGGTCAGACTGGTTTAAAGCTATTGGTACAGAAAAATCAAGTGGAACTAAGGTTTTTGCCTTAGGTGGGAAAATTAATAATACTGGACTTGTAGAGGTTCCTATGGGAACAACGCTACGTCAAGTCATTTTTGATATTGGTGGTGGAATACCTAATAAACGCAAATTTAAGGCTGTTCAAACAGGCGGTCCATCAGGTGGATGTATTATTGAAAAAGATTTAGATACACCGATTGATTTTGAAAATTTAACAGCACTTGGATCAATGATGGGTTCTGGTGGAATGATTATTATGGATGAAGATAATTGTATGGTCGATGTTGCACGCTTTTATTTAGACTTTACAGTTGATGAATCGTGTGGTAAATGTACTCCATGTCGTGAAGGAACTAAACAGATGCGAGATATCTTAAATCGCATATGTGAAGGCCAAGGGGAGTTAAGAGACTTAGATGAACTTGAAAAATTAGCGCTAATGATTAAAGAGACATCGCTTTGTGGTTTAGGACAAACAGCTCCTAACCCAGTTTTATCAACGCTCACACATTTTAGAGATGAGTATATTGCACATGTTGTTGATAAAGCATGTCCAGCAGGTGTGTGTCGCGAATTGACAAACTTTGTCATTGAAGACAATTGTATTGGTTGTACTAAATGTGCCAGACATTGCCCAGTTAACGCAATATCCGGTTGGCCAAAACAATTACATCGAATTGATTTAGAACTATGTATCCGTTGTGGTGCTTGTAAGAAAGCATGTCCTGTAGGAGCAATTTCAAGTCAACCAAATCCACAGGAGGTAAGCTTATGAAAAAAGAAATTAAATTAACGATCAATGGTAAGCAAATTATTGCCTCATCGGATCAAACCATCTTAAAAGTTGCTGAACAAAATGATATTTTTATTCCAAGATTATGCTTTTTAGAAGGCATTCATGAAGAAGGAAACTGTCGTTTATGTTCTGTTAGAGTTAACGATCAAAAAAACCTTAAACCAGCATGTAAAACTTATGTTGAAGAAGGTATGCAAGTGATTACTGATGATTCTCAAATATATCAACATGTATCAACAAATTTAGAGCTTCTTTCTCATAAACACCGTTTTGAGTGTTTCACATGTACAAGAGAAGATAATTGTGAGTTTTTAGATTTATTAAGAAGATATTCAATTGAAAATGATTTAAACCATATGTATGGGATTTATGATAAACCTAGATATTTTTCAGATACATCTGGTGTCATGGTCATAGATAGTAGTAAATGTATATTATGTGGCCGTTGTGTTTCAGCATGTGAACAATTAACAGGTCTAAGTATTCTTGGATTCAATGAAAGAGGATCAGATACCTATATAGGACCGGCTTTATTTCATAGTCTAGAAGATTCAGGTTGTATCTATTGTGGTAAATGTATTCAAGCTTGCCCAACAGGCGCACTTGGAGAAAAAGATGATGTTAAACAATTAGAGTATGCCCTTCGTGATCCTAAGAAAACGATTGTTGTTCAGGTTGCTCCATCTGTGCGTGCTGCACTTGGTGAAGAATTTGGATATCCAATTGGAACAAATGTTGAAGGGAAAATGTTTGCTGCCCTAAAGGCTTTAGGTGTTAAAGAAATTATTGATACAAACTTTGCAGCAGACTTAACAATTTTAGAAGAAGGAACTGAGTTCATTTCGCGTTTAGAAAATGGTGGACCATTTCCGATGTTTACTTCATGTTCACCAGGATGGGTTAATTTCTTAGAATTATACAATTCAGAACTAATTCCAAATATTTCATCTTGTAAATCACCACAACAAATGGCTGGAGCAATGATAAAGACGTATTATGCAAATGAACTCAAATTAGATCCTAAGCAAATTGTGTCTGTTGCAATTATGCCTTGTATTGCTAAAAAGGAAGAAGCTAGAAGACCCGATATGGGTAGAGATGGATATCGAGATGTTGATATCGTATTAACAACAAGAGAATTTGCACGTTTAATCAAGCATCGTCAAATCCCATTTAGAGATTTAGAACCAATTAAACCTTTTGGTGAATTGGCAGTTTATACAGGAGCTGGTAATATATTTGGAGCTACCGGTGGTGTTATGGAAGCTGCACTTAGAACAGTCACTGAAATTTTAGAAGGTAAATCAACACCTGTTGATTTTAAAGAAATTAGAGGAATTAAAGATATCAAAGAAGCCAGTTATATGGTAAAAGGTACACAAATTAATGTTGCTGTAGTTCATGGTGGTAAAGCCATTAAAGATTTCATTGAAGGTTTGAAAACCAGTGATAAAAAGTACCATTTTGTTGAATTGATGGGATGTACAGGTGGATGTATTAATGGCGGTGGACAACCGATTGTTCCAGCTAGATTATATGAATCAAATGATGTGAGAACATTAAGAGCATCAGTCTTATATAATATTGATGCAAGTGCTGAACTTCGTAAGTCACACCAAAATCCATCAATCATAAAGATTTATGAGAAATTTTTAGGAAAACCAAACTCTCCTCTAGCACATGAATTATTACATACCCATTATAAGAAGAGAGAAAGTTATAGTAATATTAAATAAATTTAAGTACAATTAAGGAGAGACATGAAAAAATTACTACTTGTTATATTATTGACATTGTTTATTTTGGTAGGATGTGCAAAAAATAATACACCAATATCGATGATAGTACCTTTTGGTGGTCCTGAAATAGCTTCACTATATTTAGAAGCAAATGACGAAGATTATCAAATTGATGTTATACAAGGTCCTGATCCGCTCATTGCAGCATTTGGTTCGGGAGAATATGATGCTATTTTTGCAGGTTCAAATTTGGGAGCAATAATGTTTAATTCTAATCCTGAATACGTATTACTAGCAACAATTGTTTGGGGAAGTACATATATTGTATCTACGACGGATATAACTGATATGAACAGCCTACAAGGCAAAGATATTATTGCCTTTGGTCAAAATTCAACACCAGATATCATTTTAAAATATTGTTTATCATCATATGAGATTACTGCAAATATTACTTATGTTGATTCTGTTGCATCTGCAGCAGCGTTGTTTATCGCAGATCCATCATCAATTGTATTAACATCAGAACCAGTTTTATCTAATATTAAAGCTGCTGTATCTGGTGTCAACGTGATAGATTTACAAGTTGTCTATGGACATGTTTCTGAAAGCAGTTCATATCCTCAAGCAAGTGTTTTCATCAAATCGAACTTATCAGAATCAAAAATTAATAAATTAAGTTCTGATTTAGAAGCATCAGTGAATAAAGTAAACAGTGATAAAGAAGGTACAGCTAACCTAGCTGTTGAACTCAATATTGGTTTATCGTATGATGTTGTCTTTAGTGCGATTCCAACAAATAATTTATTATATGTCTCAGCACAGGATGCAAAAGATTCATTGATTGAATATTTCAATCTATTAGCAGAAACAAATATCAACTTAATTGGTGGTATGTTACCTGGAGACGACTTTTATTACGGAGCATAAATATGAAAAAAACGATTTGGATGACAAGCTCAATATTTATATTGTTTCTCATCTGGGTGATTGCTTACCAAGCAATCAATCATCCAATCATTTTACCTTCGCCTTACCAAGTTCTAGTATCTATTGCTGATATTTTTACGCATCAAGCATCGTTATTAGCAATCTCGATGACTGTCGTGAGACTTGTAGTTGCAATTGTTTTATCAGCAGTTATTGGAGTTTCTTTAGGTATTCTTTCTGGATTTAAAAGAAATGTAGCTATATTTTTGAAACCCTATGTTACGATTTTAAGAACTATTCCAGTTATTTCAATTGTTGTCATCCTTTTAATTTTATTTGGATTTGATTATACACCTTATATCATTACATTTTTAATGGTGTTTCCTATTATATATTCTGGAGTTGTTGAGGGTATTCATCAAATGGATCAAGAACTGCTTGATGTTTATCACTTGGAAGAACACGATTGGAAATTAGCATTAAAACTTGTTTATTTTCCGATGATCAATAAATATATCTTACTTGCTTTTCTCCAATCATTTGGATTAGGTATTAAAGTTTTGGTGATGGCGGAATTTTTGTCACAAACAAAAAACTCAATAGGTAATCAAATTTATTTAGCAAAAGTGAACATTAGATATGATCATGTATTTGCGTGGACAATCATTTTAATTTTATTGTCAGTTTTAATTGAATATGGTATAAATAAATATCAAAAACAATTGGATTAGTTGCACAAAAAACATTTTTTTACATTTTTTGTGTAATTGAAACATCAAATTGTTTACAAAAACAACCATTTTTAAAATTATTCATAATCATTTCAAATAAGTGAAAAAAAATCGGAATTTTGTGTGATTATTGTTGATATTTTATACCCCATCATGTATAATAATAGTGTTTCTTCTACCTTTGTAGGAGAGACCCGTGAATTAGTCCTAATGTCTACATCCCCCCCCAAGACATTAGGACGTTTTTTTATATTTTTATCAATTAAGTGAATAATCTATATGATATAATGAAGGAAATACAAAACATAAATTGGAGTTGATTGCTATGGCTTATATGGAGTGTCATTTTCGTTCAGATTATCTAAATATGAATACAAGTGTTCATGTGATTTTGCCAGATGATATGAAAGAAGACGAAAAATTTAAGGTCTTATATTTATTTCATGGATATGTAGGAGATCATACCGATTGGATTCGTTTTACATCAATTGAAAGATATGCAAGACAATATAGGTTAGCTGTTGTTATGCCACAAGTAAATAATAGTTACTATACTGATATGGCTTATGGTATGCCTTATTTTTCATACATATCAGAAGAATTACCCGAATGGATAACTAAAACATTTCCGATTTCAAAAGAAAAAGATGACAATTATATTTGTGGATTGTCTATGGGAGGGTATGGTGCTTTAAAGGTTGCACTAACGCATCCTTATCGATATATGAAAGCTGCTAGCTTATCTGGCGCATTAAATATTGAGCATATTCGAGAATTAAGTGCTGATAATAAAAAAAATACACAATTTGAAGCTACATTTGGATTGCATTCAGTCAAAGATACACCAAATGATTTGAAGTATTTGATAAACCAAATAAAAAAGAAACAAGAAGAAATTCCTGATCTTTTTCTTGGATGTGGGACAGAGGATTTTTTATTTGGAGACAATTCCGATTTTAAATCATTTCTAGAAAAAAATAATATTAAAAATACTTATGTTGTATCAAAAGGAGAACATAGCTGGGATTTTTGGGATGAATATATCCAGAAAGTCTTAAAATGGATATTCGAAAAATAAAAAGTCCTAAGTGGACTTTTTATTTGCAAAACGGATGAAATCAACAAAAATTTTTCGCCATGCTAACTCATTATGCTTATCATCTGTTTCAATATATAAAATATCAGTAACTTTTTTATTCTTTAATAGAGAAACAAGGTTTCTGCTGTTTTGTAAATATATTTCATTGAAATCTGTCGTTTTTTCATCGCTTGACTCATTACGTCCAATGGAAATAAAGTATCTTTGGTTCTGATCAATCGGGTTTTCGTACAAATAGTCAAGAAAAGCATCCTCATTAAACCAAGAAGCCAGAGAAAATACACCAACATGTTTGAAAACATGAGGGTATTTAACTGCAATATAGCATGAGATATAAGCCCCCATCGAACTTCCTGCAATCATTGTAGTTTCATATTCTTTTTTGGTGCGAAAATTTTGATCAATAAAGGGCTTTACTTGATTGACAATAAATTCTGCATATGCATCTCCAAGTCCACCAACTTCAGATGTCATTAAATTTTTAACGGCGTCTGAATTTTTCCAAGGCGAATATTCATAAAAACGAAGATTTGAGTTATCAATACCAACAACAATTATTTCATTGATTAAATCTTTTTTTATTAATGATTGAAGCGTTTCATATATTCCCCATGAATGAAGTGTATAAGAAGTATCATCTTCAAATAAATTTTGGCCATCATGCATGTATAAAACAGGATATGCTTGATTGGATTGATCATAATTATCAGGAAGTAGAATTCTTAAGGTGCGTTCATTTTTGGTTGTTTTGGTGAATAATGCTTTTTTCACAATATTTTTCATGTGAATCCCCACCTTTTTCTTTCATTCTATCACAAAGCATATTATGTGCTCTTGATTTTGCTAAATATGATAAAATAGATGTAGATATGTAGGAGGTTTACAATCTGTATGAAAAAAGCATTGACCAGTAAAAAATTAAATAGGTTAGGATTCGGTTCATGGCAACTTGGAAACACTGATTTTTGGGGGTATATGTCTGTTGATGAAGGTGTAGAACTTGTAAGAACTGCAGTGAAGAAGGGTATCAATTTTTTTGATACAGCTCCTGGATATGGTGCAGGTATTAGTGAGTCTATTATTGGATCAGCAACCAACGATCAAAGAGAAACAATCTTTATTAATACCAAATTTGGACATACTGCAGATGGTGAAACTGATTTTTCAGTATTTTCTCTCAGAGAACAAATCTATGAAAGTCTTGAACGCCTTGAAACAGATTACTTAGATAGTTTATTACTACATAATCCAAGTATGGATATTTTAGAAGGTAAGACAAATCATTTTGAAGAATTAGAAAAGATTAAAGAAGAAGGATTAATTAGAGCTTATGGTGTCAGCATTGATACTTATGAGGAATTTAGATCAGTCTTGGATCACATTGATGTAGACATCGTTGAAATTTTATTTAATATCTTTTTCCAAGATGTTGCATCATTGTTCAAGGAAGCACATCAAAAAGGAATTTCTATCATTGTCAAAGTACCTCTTGATTCTGGATGGTTAACAGGTAAGTATGATGAATTTTCAGAATTTGAAGGTATACGTTCTAGATGGGATGATGAAACTATTCAAAGACGTGCAGCACTTGTGAGAGAAATAAAAGATATCACACAATCGGATGTTTTAACAAAATATGCAATCAGTTTTGTTTTGAGTTATCCCGAAGTAACAGCTGTTATACCTGGAATCAAAAATATTGAACAATTAAACGATCATATCGAAAATGCAAATTTTAAATTACCAGAAGATATAAAACAAAAATTTATTGAAGTATTTCAAGCAAAGATTAAAGATAATCCCTTGTATTGGTAAGCAAAACACACTATCAAATGGCCGAATTCGGCCATTTTTTATGTAAACTTAATAAAATAAATACAAATTTTGATATTTCGTCATATAATAGGTTTAACAATAAATGAGGAGAACAATATGGGGACATTAATTAACGTCGCAGCTATTATTGTAGCTAGTATATTAGGAGTCATATTTAAAAGAGGGTTACCAGAAAAAATACAAAAAAGTGTCATGCTTGCTATGGGATTGGGACTGATCGCTATCTCATTGGGTATGTTTATTAAATTGTTTTTGCATATTGAAAATAACAGTTTAGAATCATCGAGAGAATTGCTTGTCCTTATTTCATTGGTTGTAGGTGTTATTATTGGTGAGTGGATTGATATAGATCGTAGACTTAATAAATGGGCTGAAGGTATTGAAACGAAATATAAATTACCACCATTAGCTAGAGGATTTGTTGCTGGTACCCTCATTTTTTGTGTTGGAGCAATGGCAATTTTAGGTCCTATTCAAGACGCAACAAATGGAGGGATATCTATCCTTGTAGTGAAAAGCACGCTTGATTTTATTACAGCGTTGATTCTTGCTTCAAGTCTGGGCATTGGTGTTATTTTTTCTGCATTAAGTGTATTGATATATCAAGGTTCAATTACTTTAATAGTCATGTTTGCTTCTGATATTATTCCAGACAATATGATTCAAGCTGTAACGATGGTTGGTAGTATATTATTAGTTGCTATTGGTATTAATTTTATGGAAATCAAGAAAATTAAGGTTGCGAATATGTTACCAGCACTTGTTATTCCTGTTATTTACTACTTAATTATCTCTTTATTTTGAATGAGATGAATGTGAATTTAATTTGAAAGAAAAAAAGCGATCAACCAGTGGTTATCGCTTTTATTAATATGTATACCAACAATTATTGTTATCAAAGATAACATATGATATGATAAGAAATAGAGTATTTTGAAATTCAAAACATAAAGGTGGACTTATGAAATCGAAAAATTTAAAAATTGCTTTAAGTGTTTTAGTCTTTAGCTTAATTTTAAGCATGTTTGTTTTATATACACCAACTCCTATATCAAAAGATTCAGATGTATTTAGTGCAGCACAAGCAACAGAACACATTGAAGTCATCTCTCGTGAACCTCATTCAGTCTTTGATCCAGTTGCTCATGAAACAGTAAGACTTTATATTAAAGCACAACTCGAAGATTACTTAGGAGCAATAAACGTAAGCGAGCTTAATTATACAAGTGATGAAGTAGGTGATTCAACACCTTATGATATCCATAATATATTAGCAGTGATTCCAGGTGATTCAGAAACAGGCATATTACTCATGGCACATTATGATTCTAGAGGTCATGTTGGTCGTGATGGTGAGCTCGGAAGATCTTATGGAGCTGCTGATGATGGATACGGAATTGCAACGCTATTAGAAATAGCTCGTATTTACGGCGGTGAGCACTTAACCAATACAATCTATATCATGGCAACCGATGGCGAGGAAACTGGCTTATATGGGGCAATGATGGCTGCTACGGAGCCCTTTGTCGATCATATTGGGTTTGTAATCAACATTGAAGCACGCGGTAATGAAGGTCCGGCTTACATGTTTGAAACAAGTACAAATAATGAAACAATCATTGATTTTTATAAAAATGCAAATTTACCTGTATCCTATAGTTTAGCAACTGCAGTGTATACGGTGATGCCAAATTCAACAGATTTTACTGAATTTTTGGCTGTTGATAAACAAGGAATTAACTTTGCAGTGCTTGACGACTTATATTATTACCATACGCCTAATGACAATTATGAAAATATCAATTTATCAAGTATCCAACATTATGGATCTCAGATAGTCCCTTTAGTTGATGAATTTGTACATAGTAATATATATAGTGATGTGAATCACTTTGTAGGAAATCAAGATCAAATATTCTTCACAATTCTACCTAATGTGTTTGTTGCTTATAGAGAATCAACGATGCAAGTACTACACTTTGTATTTTTGGCACTTTTAATAGGCATTACAGCTTTTCTAGTAGTAAATAAAGAGACTAAGTTAGTCTCAATTGCAAAATATTTAGGAATTACATTTGGTTTAATTGCTATATTTGCAGTTATAGGATTATATTTAGCTAAGTTGATTGCTTTTCTTGGACATGTACCATTTTCAATCACGTATGTTAGAATGCAAAACACTGAGCTAATTACACTTGGAATATTATTACTTACAGTTGCTGTATTAGCATTCTTATATAAGAAATATATTAAGACAGATGAAAATAAGAAAGCATTTATGATTTCAGGGATTACAATTAATTTATTATTTGCTTTACTTACTGGATTTGTTTTAAGTGGTGCAAGCTTTCTTTTCTTTATTCCTGCAATGTTTGGCATCATTAGCTTGTATGTCTTAACGTTTGTTAAACAAAAATTTGTTATTTATCTCGCACTGTCTCAAAATATATTATGGAATATATTATTGATCGTTCCGATTCTTTATTCGCTATATTTAGCTATAACAATTGGTGGATTACTTGCATTTATGGTTATTTTAGTAATCAATATGACAGCAGTTATTCCTTACTTCTTTAGACAAATTGAAGCATAGACTTATGAAAAGGAATCGTTAACAATGATTCCTTTTTTTTACATTTTATTGTATGATTAAATTGAGGTGAGAGTATGAATAAAATCGCAATCGTTACTGGTGCTACATCGGGAATTGGAAAAGCAGTTATTGAGTTATTGCTAAAATCAAATGTCGATGTTATTGGACTGGGAAGAAACCAAAATCGAATTGATAAAGTGATTGAAGAGTTTATGCCGTATACAAAAAAAGCAAATCTTGATTTTGTTTTAGGTGATCTATCAGATAATAGACAAACAAAACTTGCTGCTCAAAATTTAATTTCATTACTCAATCAAAAATATAACGGAAAAATTGATATTTTAATGAATATTGCTGGTATTGTTAGCACTGGGTATCATGAAAATGAAGATGGAAATGAAATAACATTTGCTGTTAATCATCTAGCGGTATTTCATTTATCATATTATATTTATCCTCTACTTAAAAAAACTAAGGATTCTAGAATTTTTGTTGTAAGTTCTTACTCGCACTATTGGTCTTCTGTAAATTGGAACGATCCACAATCGAAAAGATTTTATAATGTACTCAAGGGATATAAACACTCTAAACTTTATAATGTGTTTTTTATTAAAGAATTTGCACGGAGACATCAAGATGTTAAAATTTATGCTGTTGATCCTGGGCTTGTAAATACAGAAATAGGTACTAAAAAAACAAGCGGTTTAGTTAATTGGGTTTGGAATATACGAAGAGGCAAGGGAACTGATGCATATTATCCTGCAAAATATATGGTGGATATTGCCTTAAAACCTGAATATTTAAATCAATCAGGTCATTATTTAAAAGAAGGTAAATCGATTGCTTCAAGTAAAAAATCAAAAAGTGAATCTGATGCTAAAAAACTATGGAAATATTCAGAAGAATTGCTCAATATCACATTTGAATAACAAGACATATATTTTAGATACGATGTATTTTCATTTAGTATTTGATATAATGCTTTTGGTAGTATCTGCTAATCTTGTGATGAACGATGTATGAGAATGTAATCATTAATGATAAAATAATGATGAAATCAAAAACATGTTCAATGAGTAGGTCTTTAGGATGGGAAGAAGATAAATGGATAAAGAAAGTAAAATTACAATTGGTTTATTTATAGATTCATTTTATCCGATGGTTGATGGTGTTGTTATGGTTGTCGATAATTACGCTAAACTTTTATCACTAAAAGCCAATGTCATAGTTTTTGCTCCTGGAAAAAGAGATAGAACATATAAAGACCAGTTTTCATATCCATTAGTTCGAAGTAAAAGGGTAAGCATTCCATTCATGGAGTATGATCTATCCCTACCTTTTTTTGACAGAAAATTCAGAAAAACACTTAGAAATTCACATTTAGATATCGTCCACATTCATTCTCCTTTTACAATAAGCAGATCGGGAATTTCATATGCAAAAAAACATCATATTCCTGTTGTGGCAACCTTACACAGTCAATATAAAAAAGACTTCTATGAAAGAACTAAAAGTCAAATTGTTTCAGATATAGCCATCAAAGATATTACCAATACATTCAATCATTGTGATGAGTGTTGGGCAGTTAATAAAAAAGTTGCTGAAATATTTAAGGAATATGGTATTAATAAAGAGCCAAAGATTCAATTTAATGCAACCGATCTAATTCCAGTTAAGGATTTAGGAAAAGTGGATTTGCTTAAGAAAAAGTACAAGATTAATGAAGACGAAAAAGTGTTTCTTTATGTAGGAAGATTAGATAGTGTTAAAAATTTAGCTTTTACGATTCAATCGCTTTATCGTTTAAAACTAAAAGGGATTAAATTTAAGATGATTTTTATAGGTACTGGTCCATTTGAACCTGAAATGAAACAAAAGATAAGAAAAGCCGGGCTTACAGACTATGTCTTTTTCCCAGGAAAGATTATGGATCGTATTGAATTATCAAATTATTATAAACTAGCAGATTTATTTTTATTCCCATCTCTATATGATTCAAGCTCTTTAGTACAAATAGAAGCAGCTAGTCAAAAGACACCAACTGTGTTTATAGAGGGAGCTGCAACTGCAGATACAATAACGAACAATGTTAATGGATTTATATCACAAGACGATTCGAATTTATTTGCTGAAAAAATTATTGAAATTTTAAATAACACTAAGTTGTACAAAAAAGTAGCTAATCAAGCATTTAAAGACTTATATCAAACATGGGATGAAGCTACTGATCAAGCATATAAAAACTATTTAAGATTAATCGAAGAAAAAAACCAAAAATAAATTTGGTTTTTTTTATAATGTCTTGTGTGTGCCATCGCAGAATGGCTTGTTGTTAGAATGCTTACATCCACATAAATAATAAGTTCCGTCTTTTTCAACCGAAAACTTTATTGGAGTAATACCGGTTCCCTTATGAGAACCATCACAAAATGGCTGTTTTTCACTTCTCCCGCAGTTACAAAACATATACGTCTGATTAGCCTTTAACTCAGTTGCATAAGGTTTTTTCTGTGCTATTATAGGTTCGCTCATTTTCTCATCCCTTTCTTACTACAATTATATGCTTATATTGAAAAATCTACAATATGATTTGAAGATATGGTCTGTTTTCCTCTTTAAAAGAATACAAAAATAATATGCTATTATGTCAGTTCAACCTTCTAATAGAGTGAATAAATCTTTATTATTGGAGCTGAAGATTATCATTTGATATTTAAAGAACTAGAGATGGTTAAAAAATAGGAACTGTGGTAGGAGCCTCCTAAAGTAGTCAAGCTACATAAGTATGAAACAAATCCACAGTGCCTAAAGATATTATAACAATAGAAAGAAAGGAATTACTCAATCTATCATTACAGTATTGAGTATACAAGGTTTATTATGAGTGGATATTATAAAGAAGAAAATAGATTAAATGATGTAAAAAGTTTTGATATTGTTGTGAATAGATTAGAAGAACGCGGTGTTAGACTAGAAGATATTGCTCAAATAACTTTAGATTTGCAGATTAAGTATCTTCCTCAACTGACATTTGACTTATGCTTAGAGCATGTTAGAAAAGTTGTTATGAAAAGAGAAGTTCAAAATGCGGTATTAACTGGTCTTGAATTAGACGTGCTAGCTGAAAAAGATTTATTAAGTGAACCATTAAAAACAATGCTTCTAAATGATTATGGATTATACGGTATAGATGAGGTGCTTGCTTTAGCCATTGTCAATGTATATGGATCAATTGGATTTACAAATTTTGGTTATGTAGATAAATTAAAACCTGGAATCATCGGTATTCTCGATAAAGAAGGAAAAAAAGAGGGTAAATGCAATACGTTTTTAGATGATATTGTTGGCGCGATAGCAGCAGCAGCAGCAAGTTCAGTCGCGCATCGTTTTGCTGAATAAAATAAGGCAGCCATATTTTATTTAGTATTAGGTTACATAATCCTCGTAATTTTCAAAGGTATTGAAAAGAAATATGACTTTATAGAAAATTTTGCATGAAAGCACTCTTTAAGTGCTTTTCTATTTTTTAATATCATATAGATGTATATGTGAATTGATTTTTATGAATAGTTATTGAGTTTATATTAAGTTTCAAGTATCATGCGATAACAATTTGCTAACAAATAAAATGAATGGTATAATTTAATAGATTATAATTTGAATTATTTTAATACAGGAGATAGCATATGAGAACAAAGGTTTTTAAAAATTTATATAACATTTTTGTTTTCATTTTTTTGATTATTTGTGCTTCAAATGTCTCAGTAACATATGCTGATGATACCACTCCTGTATATTTGAGTGCAACTGAATATGATTATCCTCCATTTTCCGTCACTGACGGAGGACAAGCAGATGGATTTTCTGTTGAGTTATTAAAAGCTGTAGCAGTAGAGATGGGTATAGAAGTTACATTCAAAATAGATCAATGGTCTACGATTAAAGAAGAATTGAAGAATGGTGAATTAGATATTCTTCCTTTAGTAGGATATACTGAAGAACGTGATGAATATTTTGATTTTACTGTCCCATATATTGTTATGAGAGGTAATATTTTCGTTAGAACTGATGACGATTCCATACAATCACAGGACGATTTATTTGGAAAACAGATTCTTGTTCTAAATGGCGATAATTCCCAAGAATGGGCAATGTCAATTGGTTTAGATGAGGAACTCACAACTACAGCAACCTATTTAGAAGCTTTTGAACTTTTAGCTGATGGTCAATATGACGCAGTGCTTGCACAAGCACTTGTTGGAGAAAAATTAATTTCAGATCATGAATTAAATAATATTCAAGCTGTTTATGTTTATGATGACGATGGGATTAATAGAATCAAACTTAATCTTGAAGGGTATGAGCAAAAATTCTGTTTTGCAGTTGTAGAAGGCGATGCAGAGCTATTATCAATACTCAATGAAGGCCTTTCTATTGTCTCTCAAAATGGTACTTATGATGAGTTATATCAAAAATGGTTTCCTTTCTTAATTGAAGAAGGTCAAGTACAATTAATCGATATTTTAACGTATGTCACATTTATTTTAGTACCGATATTAATCATTTTATTAATCTTATACTATATTACTATAAGAAGAACCATAAAATCAAAAACTGAACAAATAGAAAAAAATAATGAACGAAATGAAATTATTGTCAATGCTTTTCAACGAAATTTCGAAAGCGATGAGAAAAGATTCGTTTTTATCATTGAAAAACTTGTGAAAAATACTGACAGTGAATCCGGATTTATGTTTTCTATCGATAAAGATCAAAAGATTACCATACGAAGTTGTTTTTCAGCATCTTCTGATACTGATCACAATCATGAGAACTTAATTGCAGTGATAAAAGATAAATTACTTGATGAAAAGTTATTATCTGAAAGTGATACCATGACTACGAACAATTATTATCAAAATTATGCAGATGGTGATTTAGAAATTTGCGGCACTCCTATCAATAGAACGTTAATTGTGTCAGTTAGAGGTTTGGAAAAAAGACATGTTGTTGTTTTAATTAATAAATTATCTGATTACACGACAGATAATGCCAATCAAACATCAATTTTACTATCAGGAATCTGGAGTATTTTAGAACAATCGGACCAAATAAATAAAATTGAATATTTAAGTTTTCATGATAGTCTTACAGGATTATATAATAGAAGATATTTTGAAGAAGAATTGAAGAGATTAGATAATTCAAAAAATTATCCATTGTCTTTAGTTATGGGAGATGTAGATGGATTAAAAATTACTAATGACACCTATGGACATCTTGCTGGAGATGAGTTGTTGATGACAGTTGGAAAAGTGCTTATAAAAAACACGGGTAAAAATGATATTGTTGCTAGATGGGGTGGAGATGAATTCGTAATGATTCTCCCAAATACAAATGAGAATGAAACACTTCAGATTATTAAAAAGATTTCAAAAGAAATTTCAAAAAAGAAATTTGCAATAGGTAGTGTATCAATTGCTTTAGGTTACAGTGTTAAAACTGATGAAAAAGAGCATACTTCAAAAATGTTTTCAGCTGCAGAAGAAATGATGTATAAGATAAAAAATAAAAAATGATCATATTCAGAATTAATACGTTTCTAATAAGATAAAAAAGTTTGGAAATCCTCCAAACTTTTTATTTGATGATATTGAAAAATATTCATATTAAGAAAACTTAATATTTGGATGCGTCATAATAAGTTATAATAAAGATATACTAGCTTGAAAAGGAGTTTACATGGATCAAGATACTTCAAAAATGGATTCGCAAGAATTAGTTGTTCACAGAGTTCAAGATATGATGATCAAATTAGCAACTGAATTCTTAAATGCAACTAAAGAAAACTTCAAACAAATTGCTGATTCTAACTTTGCTGATTTAAGTCAGTTATTAGAAGTGGATTCCATATCAATATTTGAGTATAAATTCAAGGACCATGTTTTTAAAAGAACATATTTTTGGTCTAGATTACCCATATATGAAATTGAATCTAAATTTGATTTTCCAATGACATTCAAGTTATCAGAAAAAAATGTAAAAATTGGTAAAATTAACCAACTTGATAAAAAACATCCTCTTTCCTTGATTTTTAATCAAGATGAGATAAAAAACTTAATTACTGAACCTATTAAATATAATAAACAGTGCCAAGGGTTTATCAGTTTTGAAAACTACCAGGGATTAAAGTTGTGGAATGATTTTGAATTGAGAATTTTTCAAATGGTTTCACAATTAGTTTCAAATACAATTCAAAAAAACGCATTTTTAGAAAAAATAGAGTACTTGAAAGATGAAGCGAAGTTAGCTAGTCAGTCCAAAAGTGAATTTCTTTATAAGATGAGCCATGAAATTAGAACACCATTAAGTGGAATTTATAATTCTATTTATTTAATAGGAACCACAAATTTAAGTATAGAACAAAAAGATTATCTTGAAATTGGCCAAGCATCTGCTGATATGATGTCATCTGTTATTGATAATGTCTTAGACATATCTAAAATCGAATCAGGCAACATGAAAATATTTAGTGATAATTTTAATCTCGAAGAAGAGTTAATTAGAATTTATCGTGTTCAAAAACCGATAGCAGATGAAAAAGGGCTTGTTTTAGATTTTAATTTTGATTATAAAATTAATAGTGAATTAATTGGCGACTTTAGAAAGCTTAGACAAATTATATTAAACCTTTTAAGTAATGCTATAAATTATACAAATGAAGGGACAATTAGTCTCAACACACGACTCGTCAAAGAGAGTCCTCTTGTGAGAATTCGATTCGATATTGTTGATACTGGAGTTGGTTTTGATCGTAGAAATATTCAAAGATTAACTGAAGCTTTTTCTAGAGTTGATGATTTTGATACTCAAATATATCAAGGATCAGGTTTAGGACTTGCGATTACTAATCAATTGGTTCACTTATTGGGTGGACAAATTAGCGTATCAAGTCAGTTTAATCATGGAAGTACTTTCAGTGTTGAACTGGAATTTGAGAAAAATAACCCCTACATCTATCTTTTTGATAGTCAACAAAGTGCTTTGGTAATTTTTGATGAAGATAAATCAAGTATATTCACCCCTTTTATTGAATCTTTGGGCATTAAGGTATACACTTTAAAATCAATTGGAGAAAGTCGATGTGACTTGATTATTTTTGAGAATGAAATCGAAAATGAACAAATCTCATCAGAGTTTAAGGATACATATGGTATGAAACACACCCATGTCATTTCTCTTTTCCCAAATGCACAGAAAAAATATCGATCAATTGATCTATATTGTGAATTTCCACTTTCAAGACATTCCTTTTATCAGAAAATTCTTAGTATTGCAAACCGAAATATTGAAGAAGTTGCAGATGATATTTTATATCAATCCATTTTAAGTGGTAATGCATTGATTATTGATGATAACCGGTTAAATAGAATTGCATTGGAAAGTATTTTGATCAAAGAAGGTTTGAAATCTAAATCTGTAAGTTCCGGCTTGAAAGCAATAGAAGCAGTCCAAAAAGAAGATTTTGATATTGTACTTATGGATGTTCAAATGCCTGATATGGACGGTATTGAAACAACAAGACGCATTCGAAATCTGGGAAAGAAATTCCAAGATCTCCCTATTATTGCTGTAACTGCAAATGCATTTTTAAGCGATTATGATTTCATGAAAACATCTCAAATGAATGATATTATTTTTAAGCCAATCCGCGTAAAAAATTTAAATCAAATATTAAGAAAGCATATTAAGACAACAACATCACTTCACATTCCAGATGAACTATTTATATTTGATAAAAATGATTTTGAAAATCGCTTTGAAGGTAGTTTTGATATTGCCGCAGAAGTTATTGATTCATTTTTGGGAGAATATAAAAAGGATTTAGATAACCTACATCAAGCGGCAATTAATAGAAATACAGAACAACTGATTGAGGCCGCACACTATTTTAAAGGTTCTTGTGCGTATTTAAGTGGGAAACGTGCTGTGTGGGTGTTAAATTATATTTTAGATGCTGCAAAAAGTAATAATTTCGAGATGATGGATAAATGCAATGATTTGTTAATAAAGGAAGTAAACGAATTGCTTAAGAAAATAAAAGTATATCAAAAGCATTTATAAAGTTCCTGAAAAATCAATTAATCAACATAATTAGCAACACCAAAGGGTGTTGTTTGTTTGTAACCAAATAAAATGTGATAGACTTAATTTAGGTGATAAAATGAAAAATAAAGATGAATTAAAGAAAAAGCTAACTCCAATCCAGTATCATGTTACTCAAGAAAATGGAACTGAAAGAGCATTTGAAAATCCGTTTTGGGATTATCATGAAGAAGGACTTTATGTTGATATTGTCTCAGGAGAGCCATTGTTTACATCTAAAGATAAATTTGATAGTAGTTGTGGGTGGCCAAGTTTTGCTAAACCGATAGAGCAATTAACAACTAAATTGGATAAAACCTTTGGAATGCATCGTACCGAAGTTAGAAGCAAAAACGCTGATAGTCATTTGGGACATTTGTTTACTGATGGACCTTCGGAACTTGGTGGATTGAGATATTGTATTAACTCAGCTTCTTTAAGATTTATTCCTTTGAGTAAATTTAAAAAAGAAGGTTATGGAAAATATATTTCATTATTTAATAAATAGGAGCATACATGAAAAAATATGATATTGATCCAGAATTGTTGATTCTAAAACCCCTAAGATTTTCTAAATACACGAATTCTAGAAGATTCATTGCTAATTTAGTCTTTAAATTATCGATGTTTTTCACCAGACCAAAAAAAGGGATTAAAGAAAAGCGATTCCAAATTCATGGATATCAACATCAAAAAGTAAAAATTTCTCTATATCAATTAAAAAAACAAGACCAAAAAGTGCCAGGTTTACTATATATTCATGGTGGAGGGTTTCAAATTGGTGGAACACCTGTTCAAGAACGAATAGTTGCTAATATTATCCTTGAAACAGGATATAAGGTTGTTTATGTTAATTATAGACTCATTCCTAAATACCCTTTTCCAACTGCATTAGAAGATTGTTATCATGCATTGAGCTGGATGAAAGAACATGCAGATTTTTTAGGAATAGATGATAAGCATTTATTTGTAGCAGGCGAAAGTGCAGGAGGCACTCTTGCTACTGGTGTTGCTTTACTATCCAGAGATCGTAATGGACCAAAAATAGAAAAGCAAATGCTTTTATATCCAGTCCTAGATATTAACCAAAATACAAAATCAATGAAAGCATATTTTGATGCTCCTATGTGGAATGCTAATCTCAATAAAAGTATGTGGGAACTATATTTAAAAAATGGGGATTTTGGGATGCTAAAATATGCATCACCATCATTAGCAGATGTTTCAGGATTACCTGAGACCTATATTGAAACAGCAGATTATGATTGTTTGAGAGATGAAGGAATCGAATATGGTAAGAAATTGAGACAAGCCGGTATAAAAGTTACTGAGCATGACACAAAAAAAACTGTTCATGGATACGATGCTGTTTTCTTTAGTCGACTTGTAAAAAATTTAATGAAGCAAAGAATCGCATTTCTGAGAGGTGACAAACATGGAAAAAATTGATATAAAATCGTGGAATCGCAAACAAACCTATTTATTTTTTAGAAATATGGATATGCCTAGATATATGCTCACAGTTGATCTAGATATTACAAATTTTTTAGCTTATGTAAAAAGTAAAAAGATTTCATTCTATTTGTCCTTTATCTATCTTTTAATGAACGAAATCAACCAAATTGAAAACTTTAGATATAGAATCATTGATAGAGAAGTATATTTATTTGATCAAACACATCCTTCGTTTACAGATGCTATAAAAAATACGGATTTATTTAAAATGGTGGCTGCTGATTTAGAATCAGATCTTGAAAAATTTATTGAAAAAGCACAAAAAAAATCAAAAGATCAAGGAGATACGTTTATTGATTTAATCTCTGAAAAAAGATATGATCTTGTCTATATCACATCTTTTCCTTGGGCAAAGTATACACAAGTATCCCATGCATTTAATATGAATAGGGAAGATTCTGTTCCGAAACTCTCATGGGGAAAATACGAAAATGAAAATGGAAGGATCAAAATTCCAATTTCATTAGAAGTGCATCACGCTTTAGTTGATGGCATTCATGTTGGTAGATTCATTCAAAACGTTCAAAATAAACTAAACACATATTAAAAAAAGGCATGGCCTTTTTTTATTTAAGCATATAACTAACTGCTTGTTTAAGAAAAAGTGCAAGGCCTCCTTTATCCCAATCATAATATGCTTTAAATCTTTCATCTTCTAAATACATATTAACTAACCCCAAGTGAGATTTTTATCATATCTACCCCAAGCTAGAGATATCCATTTTTGATGGAGTTTTGCTACTATCTGCATTTCAGATGAATCATAACTTAAATTCAGTTCCTTTGCTGCACGAAGTTTTGTTAAAATCTCTTCACCTCACACCTTAATTATAGACTATTACGTAACGTCAATGTCAAGGTGTTTTTAGCGCAATATATTTTTTATATAATTATATGATATTACCATATACATCTTAAAATCTTATGTTATAATGTTCATGTAAGCGCTTTTAAAAATTTGAAGGGAGAAAAACATGAGCGATTTCAAACATTTTGATTATATGGAAAAACACAGATACGAACAAGTCGTATATTTTTATGACAAAACGACGGGATTGAAAGGAATTACTTCCATTCATAACACAACGTTGGGGCCAGCCCTTGGTGGTACTAGACTTTGGAATTATGCAAGTGAAGATGAAGCAGTCTTAGATTGTTTAAGGCTTGCAAGAGGTATGACTTATAAAGCAGCTGCAGCTGGATTAAACCTTGGCGGAGGGAAGACAGTTCTCATTGGGGATGCAGATGTAGTTAAGAATGAAGGCTATTTTAGAGCCTTAGGACGCTATGTCCAAAGCTTAAATGGTCGTTACATCACTGCAGAAGACGTAAACACGAGTACAAAAGATATGGATTACGTCAGTATGGAAACAGATTATGTTGTTGGTTTAGAAGGTAAATCAGGAAATCCATCACCTATGACAGCGCTTGGTGCATTTCACGGGATTCGTGCAGCTCTTCAATACAAGTTTGAAGATGAAGACATTTCTAAATATTCATTTGCTATTCAAGGAGCTGGACAAACAGGTTATTATTTAATTAAGAAACTAGTTGAAATGAAAGCAAAGAAAATATATTTTTCTGAAATTAATCAAAAGCATATCAATAGATTGAAAAAAGAGCACCCTGATGTTATTAATGTTGCACCAGACGACATTTATAGTCTTGATGTTGACGTTTTTGTACCATGTGCACTTGGTGGATCTTTAAATGATGATTCTATTCCTCAAATAAAAGCAAAGATTATTGCTGGAACTGCAAATAATGTTTTATTAGATGAAGATATTCATGGCAATATGATTAAAAATATGGATATTTTATATGCACCTGACTTTGTTATAAATGCAGGTGGATTGATTAACGTATATCATGAACTAAAAGAATATAATATTGGCCGTGCAACAAGAGATATTGAAAAGATTTATGATCGCTTATTAGAAATTTTTAAGATTGCTGAAAAAGAAAATATTAATACACATTTAGCAGCAAAAGTTTATGCTAAAAAACGTATTGAAACGATTAACAATATTCAAGATAATTACATTAAAAGATAGGAGTGGTATTTTGAAAAAAGGAAAGTTAACATTTGATGATGAAGCATGCAAAGGATGTGAATTATGTGTATCTTTTTGTCCAGTAGAAATCCTGTCTCTAGATAAAGATAGAATCAATTCTAGTGGATATCATTTAATTTCAGTCAGTGATATGGACAAATGTATAGGATGTGCAAATTGTGCTATCGTTTGCCCAGATTCAGTTATTAAGGTGGAGGTGTTTGAGCGTGAGTAAAATTTTAATGAAAGGTAACGAAGCAATAGCACGAGCAGCAGTAGCTGCTGGATGCGATGCATTTTTTGGTTACCCTATTACACCTCAAAATGAAATTCCAGAGTATTTATCAAAGCTTATGAAGGAACATGGAAGAATTTTTGTTCAAGCTGAATCAGAAGTTGCAGCAATTAATATGGTTTATGGTGCTGCCGGTTCTGGTGCTAGAGTTATGACATCCTCATCTTCTTGTGGTATTGCATTGAAACAAGAAGGTATTAGTTATATAGCTGGTTCAGAATTGCCATGTGTTATTGTATCTGTGATGCGAGCTGGTCCAGGTCTCGGAGGTATTCAACCTTCTCAGGCTGATTATTTTCAAGCAACTCGTGGTGGTGGGAATGGTGATTATTACGTCGTTGTTTTAGCACCCGAATCTATACAGGAAACTGTTGATTTAATGAAACAGGCTTTTGAAATTGCAGACCTTTATCGCAATCCAGTTATGGTACTTGCAGATGGTCTAATTGGACAAATGATGGAAGCTGTTGATCTAGACAAACCAGTGAAAAAACGCCATATAGAGCCAAAAACCTATGCTGCAATTGGAACTGATTATCACGAAGGAAGAAATATAATTAATAGTCTTGGACTTGATCCAGTTTACTTAGAGCAACACAACTTAGCATTGGAAAGAAAATATAAAGAAATTATCAAACATGAAGTTCAATATGAAATGTATAATATGGATCATGCTGAATATATTATTGTTGCATATGGTACAGTTGCACGAATTTCACGATCTGCAATTGATGAATTAAAAGAACAAAATATTCATGTTGGAATGATAAGACCAATTACTTTGTGGCCATATCCTAAAAAAGCTTTTGACTTAATCCCTAAGTCAGTTAAAGGGTTACTTGTTGTTGAAATGAGTTTAGGTCAGATGTTGGATGACGTTCAGATTGCTAACAAAGGTAGATTTAAGATTGCTTTTTATGGTCGTGCAGGTGGTATGGTTCCAGAACCTGAAGAAATTGTTGATGCAATTCTACATTTTGATGAAAAGGTGGTGGACTAAATGATACGCTATGAAAGAACAAAAGGTCTTACTGATCTTCACACACATTATTGTCCAGGATGTACACACGGTATTTTGCATAAATTGGTTGCTGAAGTACTTGAAGAATTAGGTGTTCTCGGCAAGACGGTAGGAGTAGCTTCTGTAGGATGTTCCGTCTTCAGCTATGATTATATCAATACTGATTTTCAACAAGTTGCACATGGCAGAGCTTGTGCTGTCGCTACTGGAATCAAGCGTGTTTTACCCGATCGCATCGTTTTTACATATCAAGGTGATGGAGATCTTGCTTCAATCGGTATAGCTGAAACAATTCATGCTGCTAATCGTGGTGAAAATATCACAGTGATCATGGCTAATAATGCAACTTACGGTATGACAGGTGGTCAAATGGCACCAACGACACTGATAGGACAAAAAACGACAACTTCTCAAGAAGGTCGTAATATCAAGCAACATGGTAGACCTATGAAGATTTCAGAAATATTTTCACAAATCGAAGGTGCTGCATATGTGGAACGGACATCAATGCATAATATAGCACACATCAATAAAACCAAGAAAGCAATTAAAAAAGCATTTACTTATCAGATGGAAAACAAAGGATTTACTTTAATTGAAGTTGTTTCAACTTGCCCCGTTAACTGGGGTATGAAACCAAGAGAAGCTTTAGATTGGTCAAAAGAACATATGCTACCAATCTTCCCACTTGGTGTCTACAAGGATGTGATGAAATCATGATTCGTACGATTCGTGTTTCTGGTTTTGGTGGTCAAGGAGTCATGCTTACTGGGCAATTACTTGCGCATGCAGCAAATAAACAAGGGCTTTATAGCTTATGGGTACCAACCTATGGTCCTGAAACAAGAGGTGGAACTGCCAATTGTTCGATTACAATAAGCGATCGTCCTATTTATTCACCAGTGTTTCGAAAATCAGATGACTTGCTTATCTTTAATGAACCATCTTTAGCAAAATTTGGTGAAAAAGTTAAACCTGGCGGAAATTTATTTTACAATTCTTCGTTAATTAAACATGAAATTGAAAATAAAGGTATCCAGATTTATCCAGTGCCAATGAGTGAACTTGCAATTTCGCTTGATAAACCTCAGGTGGCTAACATGGTCATGCTAGGTGCATATTTGAAGAAAGTTGATATATTTAAAGAAGACGTCATCTTAGAATCACTTAAATATTTTTTAGGAGAAAAGAAAGCAGGTATGTTACCAGTTAATCAAAAAGCACTTGCAATCGGATCCGAAGCACTATAAAGAATTTAAAGATCCAATTGATTGGATCTTTTTTTATGATAGATAAAAATTGAAAAACAAGTTTTCCCAAATAAAAGAAGTATGCTATAATAATTTTAAGTTGTAGAAAATAAAAAATGAAGGTGAAAAAATGAAACTTAATTATAAAAAGACGTTTTATATTGGTTTAGCTTTCTTTATTATTACGATATTTTGGCAAACATATGATTCAATTATTACTAAGATTCTTATTGATAAATTTGGTTTGAATCAAACATGGTCTGGTGTTGTGATGGCATTAGATAATGTCTTAGCATTATTTATGTTACCTTTGTTTGGTGCTCTTTCTGATAAATCAAATAGAAAACGTGGTAGACGCACACCATACATCATCGTTGGTACTGTTGTTGCTGCATTCGCCTTCATGGGATTATCTTACATGGATAGCATACAAACAGCTCGCATTCAAGATACAAGCATCATTGAAAAATATGAAGTTATTCAGGATGCAGAAGTTGATCGCCTAGATTTGGTTTATTGGGATTTAATTGTTACTGACATGGCCGATGAAAGACTAGAGGCATTGGATGATGGAACAATTACTCAAGCAAAGTATGATCAATGGGAAGAAAAAGTATTAACTCCAATCACTAATAGGATTGATGAAAGCACTTCTGGAAAGCTTCAAGTTAGTGATCTTGCTTATATTGATGGTCTTTATACGGTATATTTAAGTAGTTTAGCATGGGAAATAACAGTCACTAATCCATTGAATTTTATTGTGTTTATTGTGGTTTTACTGATTGCGTTGATTTTTATGTCAATCTTTAGATCTCCTGCAGTTTCATTAATGCCAGATGTTACAATGAAACCCTTAAGAAGTAAGGCAAATGCTGTTATTAATCTGATGGGTGCTGCAGCTGGAGTATCTTCTTTGGTGATATTAACATTATTTGGATTAGGTGGCAAATCTTACGTGGGTTACTCAAAAGCCTTTATTACCGTAGGCGCAATTATGCTCATTGTTCTCGTTGTGTTCTTATGGAAAGTAAAAGAACCTAAAATGGTTGAAGAACGTCTTGATGATGATAAGTTATGGGGAATGACTGAAGATGAAGAAGAAGAAAGTGCACAAGATGCACATGCTTTATCAAGAGAAAAGAAAATTTCTCTTTACTTAATCTTATTTTCGGTATTCTTATGGTTCATGGGTTATAATGCAGTAATGACAAAAGTTTCTTATTATGCGCCTAGTGTACTTCAACTTTCTTCATTTACCTTACCACTACTAATTGCTAATATTACAGCAATTATCGCGTTCATTCCGATTGGGATTCTATCGACAAGATTTGGCAGAAGAAAAACAATATTATTTGGCATTGTTTTATTAGCGCTTTGTTTCGGTTCAGTATTCTTCTTAAGTAAGGATACGGAATGGATAATGTATATTGTTTTCGGTTTAACAGGTATCGGATGGGCAACTATTAATGTTAACTCTTATCCAATGGTTGTAGAACTTGCTAAAGGTTCAAATGTTGGTAGATATACTGGATATTATTACTCATTTTCGATGGCAGCACAAATCATTACTCCTATATTTTCAGGATTTTTGATGGATACTTTGCATCCAACAATTTTGTTCCCTTATGCAACTGTTTTCGTATCACTTGCATTTATCACAATGTTCTTCACTAAACATGGTGATTCAAAAGCGGAAAAGAAAACAATTCTTGAAAGTTTTGATGTAGACATGGATTGATAAAAAAGAAAAGCACTCAAGTGAGTGCTTATTTTTTTGGTTCAAAGAATTCAAAAACTGTATTGTGATAATGAGATTTAACGAGATCAAATTCACTTTGAGTACGTGCGGCAAAACTAATTATTGTCATACTGTTTTTCATTAATCTATCCAGGTATTTATTTGGAAGATTATGGATGCCATAACTGACAAAATCCGGCTTAGTAAAGCGATTAAAAAACATGATTTTTAATAAATATTTCATAATAAAATTCATATTATTATTGTCTGAAAAATATTCAGAAATCTGCCCTCTTATTACTTCAGGATGATGTTTTTTGAACCACCTTACAACCTGTGGATGAAACGAGAATATTGCATATTTTCCTTGATAGGTTTCAAGTGATTTCATGAGTGAAGCACATAATAAGTTTACATTTCCGAATGGTTTAAGCTCAATCAGTAATGGCACATCACCATTCACGAGTTTAAGTACTTCATCAAAACGAATCACTTTTTGATCTGTTTTTAAAAGTGTCAAATCTTTAATGTCCTCATAGTTTACTTCATTAAGCGTTCTTTGATCATCACATAACCTTTTGAATGAAAAGTCATGAAATGCTAACACTGTACCATCCTTTAAGACATTCACATCAAGTTCTATTGAGTAACCTTTTTCAAGTGCTTTTTTATAAGATAAATATGAATTTTCCGGAATAGTATCATCTTTTGAATGAAGCCCTCTGTGAGCAATGAAATTATTTCTAATCCATGTTAGATCTTTCATATTACCAGGGGATTAAGCCGTAAATGATCATACCTAAAATTGTTGACATAAGTATAATCTTAATAGGCGATATTTTCTTATAGAATATGGTTACAACTCCTACAATTACTAAGATGATTAAACCCTTGAAGTTAAATCCGGAAAAATCAAAGATTAAATTATGAAAATCAATATTTGGTAAGGCTGCATGAACGATCAAAGCAACTGAAACACTGATAATTAAGCCAATAACAACAGGCTTCAAACCTAAAAATGCTCTATTTACAATCTTACTTTCGAGAAATTTACTTCCAAGACTTGCAATTAAACTGATAATGATAAACGAAGGTAGAATAACCCCCAGTGTTGTTGCTACTGCACCAAATATGCCTAATTGATTCATCCCGATGAATGTTGCCATATTAACAGCAACTGGTCCAGGCGTAGATTCGCTAATCCCAATAAAATCATAAAGAAGTTCTGCAGTGATATATCCATTACCAACTAATTCTGATTGGATAAGTGGAATCATTGCATATCCTCCACCAAAAGTAAACAATCCAATCTTAAAGAAAATCCAAAAGAGTTTAAGATATGCTAGAATCATTTTCTTTAGCCTCCTTAAGATGGACAATCGATCCATATATAATACCTAAAATACCACCTACAAGTAAAATGTAGATGACACTGAAAGTTGTCAATAAGGCTGCAATTAATGCAACCACCAATATCGTAATTGCAAACCAATTAAAATGAATTTTTTTAGATAGTTTTAATGCTGCCTTAAAAATTAAGATTGCAACTCCTGCTTGAATACCTTTAAAAGCGTATGCAACCCAAGTGAGTTGTTTAAATTGCACAATAAATAATGAAATCAAGGAAATAATGATAAAAGAAGGGATAATAACGCCTAATGTTGCTACGACACTCCCTTTGAATCCACTAATTTTATATCCAATAAATGTTGCTGAATTTACAGCAAGAACACCTGGAGTTGATTCTGATATGACAAGAATTTTGAGAATATCATCATCATCAGCCCAATGTTTTTTATCAACGACCTCTTTGCGCATGATGGGCATCATCGCATAACCCCCACCAAATGTAAGGGCACCAATCTTCAAGAAAGTAATAAAGAGATCCATTAAATTATGTTGTTTTTTCATCATGACACCTCACCGAAATATTATAACATAAAAAATGTTTTCATTTAACATTCTATGTTATAATACTTTTGCAAAGGACGGATAGCCGATGAAAAAAATTAGAATACTCCTTATATTTCTTATATTTACAATCTTATTTGTTGGTTGTGGAACAAACAATTTACCAACTGATAGAATCCCACCAACGATTAGTGGAACAAACGATGTTATTTATTATATTGGTGATGATCAGCCAGATTTTTTAGATGGAATTATTGCACTTGATACAGTTGATGGCGATATTTCAGCAAATATTACTTATAATGCAGCTGGTGTTGATTTTACAACTCCTGGAGTTTACACGTTAACTTATTCAGTTTCAGATAGCGCGAATAACCGAATATCAATTTCAATTTCTATTTCAGTTTTGGAAAGACTTCCATTCATAGACTTAACACCTCCAGTATTAAGTGGAACACAAGATATTACCTACACTATTGGCGATGATCAACCTAATTTTCTAGAAGGAATTACAGCTATTGATGCAGTTGATGGAAATGTGACGATGTATATTACCTATGATGCCTCAAATGTTGATTTTTTGATACCTGGAGAATATATGGTTACGTATACAGCTTCAGATGGTTCAGGTAATCTAATTTCAGAAACAATAACAGTTACAGTACTTGATTCACAATCTATGGAAGATTTAATACCACCAGTATTGAGTGGAATGAGCGATATTACCTACACTATTGGCGATGATCAACCTAATTTTCTAGAAGGAATTACAGCTATTGATGCAGTTGATGGAAATGTGACGATGTATATTACCTATGATGCCTCAAATGTTGATTTCTTGATACCTGGAGAATATATGGTAACATATACAGCTTCAGATGGTTCAGGTAATTTAATTTCAGAAACAATATCTGTTATAGTCATTGATTCACAATCTATAGAGGATATAATACCTCCAATAATTATAGGAGCTTTGCAGCTCAATTATGCAATAGGAGACGAAATCCCCGACTTATTAGAGGGCTTAACAGCTAGTGATACAGTGGATGGGAATTTAACTAATCAAATTATTGTTGATGACAGTTTAGTTAATTATGATGCTGTTGGTGTTTATACAATCACATATTCAGTCTCAGATGCAGCTGGAAATACGGCTTCAATTACAATCAATATTATTGTTCAAGATGAAACAGTAATTACGGATATAGATTATTTGAACATATATTATTTAAATGATTTCCATGGAGCGATTTTAGAAGATGGATCTCAGATGGGACTCTCTAAAATTGGCAACCTTATCCTTGATGAAAAAGCTTATCATCCTGAAAATACATTGTTTATTGGTGGTGGAGACTTTTTACAAGGAACATTAATTTCTAATTATTTTGATGGTGCATCAACAATTGATGTCTTAAATCAGATGCAAATGGATGCCTTTACAATCGGCAATCATGAATTTGATTGGGGATTTGATATCATCACCGATTTTAGAAATCCAAGTTCTGATAGTATTCAAGCTGATTTTCCGCTTTTAGGTGCGAATATCTTTTATGATGGTACGCAAACCAGACCTGATAATATAGAGCCTTATACGATTATTGAAAAAGGGAATTTAAAAATTGGAATCATAGGTGTTATTGGTTTGGGTTTAGAATCAAGTATTGCAACCTCGAAAATTACAGGTTATTATTTTGATGATCCCGTGTATTGGACAGCATACTATGCTGAACAACTTAGAACAAATGATAATGTTGATGTTGTTTTAGCAATCATACATGATAATGGTATTTCTTCAGGATATAATCAATCTATGAGTTCTTTAACTGGAAATCAGAAAATTGATGCAGTGTTCAATGGACACAGTCACTCAACATATGCACAATATATCACGAGAACTGGTGTGAGACTTCCTTACATTCAATCCGGATCAAGTGGAACAAATTTAGGTAAAGTGACTTTAGAATTTGATGCTTTGAAAAATGTAACACAAGCATATGCTGAAAATCTCACACCTTCATCTGATTCAAGATTAACTAATGATAATTTAAGTATTGATGCAGTAATTGAAACTTATTATAGCCAAGTAGAGCCATTGTTAACTGAGGTAATTATTAAATCTGGCGCTTATATGAGTATATCTTCACTAACATTTTATATGGCAGAACTAATCAGATTAGCTTCAGATAGTGACATAGGTTTTCATAATTCTGGTGGAACAAGATCATCAATTATGAATAATCAAGATATTACATTAGGAACACTTTATCAAATATTTCCGTTTGATAATGTTATCAAAACAACTTATCTAACTGGAGCGCAAATTAATGTGTATATGAGTAGCAGTTATGGTAGTTACTATAACACGAGAGTAGATAATATGGTTTTTGAAGATAGTGTCTATTATAAAGCGGCAACGAATGATTATGTCTTCGATTCAACTTATAATCCATTTGTTACAGGCATCAACTCAGAAGATACAGGCATTTTAATTAGAGATGTATTAGAACAAGTTATGAGAAATCAAGCTGAAATATATGATTATTTCTTTCTTACCAATCCTATTGTCTTAAGTGCTTTACCCAATCTTGAATTCGTGCTATTCGTTGATAAACAGCACATATTAAGTATCTGAAAATAAAAAAACGCTTTGTACAGTTTACTGCACATCGCGTTTTTTTTATTATATTATTTTAGGTTTTCTAAATCTAAAGAATACAAAGATGCCGCCTGCAAGAAGTGCAGTACCTCCGATTGATGAAATCAAGATAACAGGAAGATAGTTTACATCTTCAATCGTTATATCTTGATACATCACATAAGTGGAATTTGCAGCAACTTTAATTGCTTCACCACCCTTAAATGATGTAATCATCTGATCGTTTGCTTGTTCACCATCAAGGACAAGAACCCATCCACCATTTGTTGGTAATTTGATTCTAGTGCTCTTTGTATTTGCATTATGAATAATAAGCATCTTTTCATAGGTATCATTACTTGCAGTATTGGTTAATGTATAAGCAATAACACCAGTAACATTTTCATAAACAAACTCTAGATTATTATTAATATCAACTGCAGTTGTCATCCGCAATGATGGATGAGCTTTTCTAAAAGCAATTAATCCAGCATAATAATTAACCATATCCATTTGCTCAGCTTTTTGATCCCATCTCAATTGATTAACTGAATCAGGTGATTCGTAACTGTTATGATCAAAACCTGTTCCGCTAGCAGCAGGTTTAGATCTCATAAATTCATCTCCTGCATGAAGGAATGAAATCCCTTGGGAGAGTAGAACAATCGCATTCGATTGTTTCATCATTTTTGGTAGAAGTTCAAGCTTATCTAATTGTTCTAATGTTATATATAGTTTGTCATGTAATGTATTGTTATCATGTGCTGTTACATAATTAATTGTTTTCAAAGGTGATGTATGCCAAATCTTCATATTTGATAATGCCCCTCCATTAATCGCAGGGTTATCAATACCACCAACAATTCCGTATTTAACTTTATTTAGATTTTGACTGGTAAACATACCTTGAACAAAACCACCTTCTTCACGATTAAATACTGAACCTTTAACACCATCTCTTAAATCATCATTAAAGGCAGCGACATCATCCATAAGATATAAATTGGACTTTCCTGCTTGCTCAGTTGATGAAAGAGGTGTTGTTCCTCCTGTCCACGGTTCTCCATAGACCATGATTGTATCATCTATTTCATGAAGAGCTGTTGTAAGTTCATTCATTGTTTCAATATCATGAAGTGCCATCAAGTCAAATCTAAAACCAGAAATATTATATTCAGTTGCCCAGAATACAGCGGATTCAATCATAAATTTGCGCATCATGAAGCGTTCTGAAGCTGTTTCATTACCGGTACCTGAACCATTCGAAAAAGCTCCTGAAGCTGTCTTACGGTAATAATAACCTGGAACGATTAAATTTAGGTTAGAATCAGCAGTTAAGCCTGTATGATTATAAACGACATCCATATTGACTCTGATATTTTCATCACCAAAACCACTAATAACCTGTTTCATTTCTTCAATACGAATTAATCCATCATAAGGATTAGCAGAATAAGAACCTTCAAGGACATTGAAATTTATTGGCATATAACCCCAATTAAATGAATTATAGCCTGTTGTTCCAATCTTAGATTCATCGAGAACACCAAAATCGAAAAATGGCAATAATTGAACGTGGGTTACACCAAGATCAACAATGTGATCAAATCCAGTGGATACACCTTCATAAGATGTACCTGATTCAATCAATCCTAAATATTTTGCACGATTTGCTTCTGTACCATTCCAACTCATATGAGAAGTAAGATCACGAACATGCAATTCATAGATGATTGCATCGGTTGCATTCGTCATATTATCAGGACGATCATCATATTCAAAACCAGTAGGATTAGTTTGTGAAAAATCAACGATTAAACCACGTATGCCATTGATACCAGAACTTTTAGCGTAAGGGTCAATCACTTCATTTGTGTTTGTACCATTTGTAACACTATATGTATAATAGGTACCATGTAAATTGCTTAGTATTTCCGTATAGAAAGTACCTTTTTCATCTGGTGTCATAACAATTGTATCTGTTGGAGTATTTGTTCCACCATAGGCAAGTGGCGTACCTGTATCATATAAATTTAATGTCACACTTTGCGATACAGGAGCCCATACTCTAAACGTTGTTTTATTTCCAATAACATATGCTCCTAGATCATCACCTTCATAACCAAAAGTATCATTAAATGCATCAGAATCATAAACACCATCAAAAGTAATCGCATATGAATTGACATAGTCATCACTGAAAGTGGCAGTGATTACATACTTCTTTGAAAAGTCTAAATCACTTTCTAGTGTTATTGTTCCATCGGTATCATCAATAACTATCGAATCAACATTTATAGGAACATCATCTGCAGTAACTGTTATATCTGTTGTAGCAAGTTCTTCAGTTGCAGAAAAAGTGATTGTATCCATTTCAGTAAAATAAGCAGATCTGAATTTTGGGTAACGATCAGGACCATCTGGGTCATCTATACTATAACCAATGCGTGAATCTCCTTCGACAAGATATATATGTAAGATTCCATCATCGGTTGTTGCAGGGATATCTATGAAACGATCTGTACCAATATCCTTTTCTGCCCAATCATTTAATCTAACAATCATTCCGATTCTTGTTGCACCACTTAAACTTCCTTCAAGCGTAAGCTTAGTGACAACTCCTCCATAATTAAAAGTGGAAGCGGTATCATCTTCTATAAAAGCATAGGATTCACCTTCAGCTGAAGTTGGTTCTGATTGCCATGCCCATAGATTCCACCCTGTATAGTCAGCAGTATATCGATAGTAATGGATATCAATTTCAGTAACTGTTTCGCTCCCTAATACCGTTGTTGATAAAAACAGGAACAATGGCATAATGAAGAGAATAAATAGTAATTTTTTCATTTGTTTCTCCTTTAATGTTTAGATATTTATTGAATAAGAAAATATTACAACATTATATCTATATTTAACTAAAAATTTATTTTGCTAATGCGTTTTCATTTCGACATCATCTTACTATAAAATGATGTAAAAGTAAACAGTAGACTTTATGATATTTACTTGCATAAAAACAGCCTCAATGATAAAATGAAGTTGTTAAAAAATAATATTATAAGAGGAGAATGAAATGAAAAATAAGTTATTAATTTTATTTGTTGTTTTTGCATCTATTACTTTACTTACCGGATGCTCAAAACCAGATCCATTGACAATATGGGTTGGTGCAGAATCAGAAGAATTTTATGTTGAACAAATGGCAACTTATGTTGCTAATTATAGAACAGAAAATAGTGAAGATTTTCCATATGACATCAGCGTTAAAGGTGTTGATACGGGAACAGCAGCTGCTACATTTTTAGAAGATACTGAAGCAGGAGCTGATATTTTCACAGTAGCACACGATAATCTAGGAAAATTAATTACTGGATCGAGTAGTATTGGACCGATTACCGATACGGCATTACTTGCTCAAATCCAGGCAGATAATCCACAAACTTTCCTAAATGTCATCAAGGGTAATGTTGGAGGTACCGAATATACATTTGGTGTTCCATATATTGCTCAATCTTTAGTTTTGTATTATAATAAACAATTCATTAACGAAATCCAAGTGAGAACATGGGAAGGCATTTTAGAAGCAGCAAA
>Ga0268279_1000125_pt1 | contig 58291 bp, 68 predicted proteins | sample saktaG_6_FD_190142 | JGI IMG/M metagenome (GOLD analysis project Ga0268279, IMG submission 190142) | Saline water microbial communities from Sakinaw Lake, British Columbia, Canada - sak_2010_1_5_80m | ecosystem: Environmental > Aquatic > Non-marine Saline and Alkaline > Saline ...
CATGTGCTCCTGAATGACCGCGCCACCGGGCAGCGCGTGGTTCAGCACTTCCATATAGTGGCTGATCGTGTCAGGAGTGACCTCCTTGCCCAGGCGCGCTTCCAGCAACCCGTGCGCGTCATCCAATCCTAACACAATTCCACGCTTCATGTCGTCCCAGCACTGTTGCATTGCGGCGTTGTTGATCCAGTGCAGGTCATCCATGTTCACCATGATGTCCGTGTGGTTCATCATGTAGGGCATCAGGTATCGCTGCCCTTGCGGCATACCGACATCCGGGTTGTACCCAGGTGTTCGCGAGCTCCGCTGCATCGCCAATTTCTTGCCTTCCTCGACGAACTCGGTCTTTCTCTTATTCTGTGCCCAGCCGCCATAGACGTAGAACTTCGTCGATGTGCTCTCAGGCTTCTCGGCGAACTTGTCCGACATCGCCTTCAGGAAGTTATGCTGAATATCACCATATGGCATTTTACTCTACCCCTCCTCTTGGTACGTATGTCTTGAGTTTCTTTACCCCAATGTCCTTCTTTCCGCCTTTCACGTCTTCGATGTTCTTCCAAGACTGGAATCCGTATACGGTTCGCTTCCAGTGTATCTCTGACTGCACGTCCATCGACTCTGGATCGTCAACTTCCTGCCAGAGCCCGCCCTGAGCGTTTCGGTACATCGTGGTTCTCTTGCGGAGTTCATCCTCCGGAAGTGGCTTACCCAGCGTAACTTCCTTGTCCATCGCACCGCCGATCATGTCCTTCACGTAGATGACTTCGCCGGTCTTCTCGTCGATCGCCCAGCGGCGCAATGCATCGAACATCATACCATGCTCGTCCAGTCGAACTGCGTGTCCGTGAACAGTCCTGCCTCGCAGGCCGGTTCGTGCAGTATCGTACAGCTCGGAATCGAGCAGCTCCTTCGCGATCTTCTCACAGTCTCGCTCACGAGCCTCGATAATCACACGGCCGGACAGGACACCGGGATCTACACCACGGTATCTACACAGCGCGGAAGCTGCTCGCTGATACGGCGTGATCGGTGAGAACATCATCGAGTCGGTGAACTGCACGTATCTGATTCGATCGCCAGCCTTTGCACCCTCGGTCGGCTCGACCATCTGGCGAACCGCGCAATCAGGCTCTTCCATCTCTTCCAGCGGCGGGTGAATACTCTTGTACTCCTCACCAGGTGCACGGTGGGCGAGTAATCGTACAACGTCTTCCTCAGGAATGTCCCTCAACTTCTCAAACGTGTAGCTGGGGTCCATGTACTTCCTGCGGTTTTCAGCAACATGACTTGCTCCAGGCCAAAATTGTGGCATTTTTTTTGTTCCTCCTTACATTATCTGCTTTGCGCCCTCTGCCACTGCCTTCATCGGCCATGCAAACTCCGGTACCGCTCCCAGCACCTCGCCGTACAGCGCAGATGTCCTCGCGGGGCTGAAGTACATCGTGTCCGCGTCAATGCACATCGCGGCACAGAAACAGGGTATGAACTGACCCTTTGCATGCCGTGTCACGATGTGGTTTCCGTAGAACACGCCCGGACCGCCACCGCCGTAGATCGAGTGCGAGAAGAACGAACTCGATACCGATGCGGCCTGTGCCATTCCGCCGTCAACGCCAGGCATGCCGGTCTCCTTCTCCAGGAGCACGTTGTAGTACATAATGTTACCCGGCACGGCTTGGCCTGCACGGATCGCGCCGCAGTTTACACACACTGCCGCGAGCAAGCCTGCGGACGCGTACGCATTCCACAGCTGCATGTCGTTGGACTTGTACACCACATACCCGGATGGCATCTTCTTCTTCTGTACGATTACGCCATCTGCTTTCGCCTTGTCTACGGTGCTCCACACCACGCTACCAATGGTTCCGTCCTTGCCGTTGTCCTTGATCAGTTCGTGCACCATGTTGTTCGCATTCAGGCCCTCATACGCGAGGTCTAAAAGGCGTCCACGCTCGAAGGGACCCATCGCGTTCCCCATCTCGAACTGCCCGGCCTCCTCCAGGATCATGGTCAACGCTGCGCCCTGCATTGCTCGCTTTCTGACCGTTGCCGCGAGGTGGTTCACGGGAATGTTTCGCAGTGCGAATCCCGGACCTTCGTTCTTGATCGGCACATCGACCAGCATCTTGACTGCGCCTTCTGTGGCATCGGGATCCTGGGGGTACATACCCCACACGGCTGCATGCACATACGACGCATCCCACATGCTGACGTTACAGACGTCAATGATCGCATGCGTTAACGCGCCCAGGGCAGACGTAAGACCCGCGGAGTAGTCACACAGGATCCGTCCTGTTGGCGCTCGTATCAACATGCGCTTACCGCCTGCCATCAGCTGGACCTGCGTGTCATCGTCTTTCTCGATGCGGAGCATGTCCTCGACTTCCTTGGCAATCTCGTTTGCTTTGTCAACGATAGGGAAGTTCCGCTCAATGCCGCGGATGATCATGCCCTTGCCTGCGATTGCCCCGGTCGCCAGGTTCTTTTCCAGCTTTGCCAGGTCAACCGCGCCCGTTCGCATCGCCAGGTTACAGATCTTCTTGATCCCTGGGTTCTTGATGGGACTGATCGCCCAAAGTGGCACATCGCCTAGTAGTTTGTTCCCTCTGTCGTCGAAAAGGTCTATCTTATCCTCTAACTTAGCCATAACTTCTTTATCCTCCCAGTTTTACTACCCACATAGGGTAAGAGTAAGGTAGCGTGACGTCTCTATAAAAGCTTTTCGCTTTCTCCGGGCAAATCAAAAATGAGATCCTGCGCAAGATGGGGGTACGTAACACACATTTGATGCCTTTTTTACAAACCGAGCGCCCTTCTGCTTGGAGTCGTGCTTACCGTTTCAGCGCTTCTGCCAGCATCAATGTGCCTTCCGTATTGAGCGTGAGTGAGACTGCCGCGAATCCCGCCGCTGTCAGCGCCTCCTTGAGCTGTTTGGGGGTGAAATAAAGCTTTGCATGCCCGTGACTGCTCGTCTGGGGCACGCCACCGACCCAGTCGATGATAAAGATCAGACCACCGTGCCTCAAAACGCGATAGGCCTCGTTCAATGCCTGCTGTGGATGCGGGATTTCGTGAACCGCTTTGAGCGAGACGACGCAATCGAAGCTAATATCCGGAAACATGAGCGCCTCAGCGGACTGCACGAGAAAAGCGAGTGTCGCGGCTTTCTGCCGCGCCTTTGCCACGCTCGTCTCCACGGGATCGATACCGATTACCTCGCACCCGGTCGCTTCACGGAGATAGCGGCTGAGCTTGCCCGTACCACAGCCGAGGTCGAGCATTCTCAGTGGCGCGTCTGGCGCGCTCCGCGCCGCTTCCGCCCGTAGCCTTCGCGCCAGTTCGGTTACCAGCTCGAACTCGTTCTCTAACAGGTTCGACGTCATAAGCCCAAGCTCTACTCAATGACGTATACGCTCAGCGTGTGTATAAACGTTCATCGCCTCGCCCCGCACGAACCCGATAATGCACAACCCGGTCTTCTCTGCGAGTGCAATGGCAAGACTGGTCGTGGCGCCGTGTGAGGCGATGAGCGCGATGTTCGTTTTTGCGCACTTCAAGACCATTTCGGACGATATCCGACCGCTGCAGGCAACGAAGGCATAATCAAACGGCACATCGTTGAGCAATCCGTAGCCAATGACCTTGTCGAATGCGTTGTGACGCCCTATATCCGCCGCTATACAGATTGGTTTTGCTTCATGCGCCTCGGCTACGAACAGCCCGACAAGATGCACACCCCCCGTGATCCGGTGCACCTGTGAGGTCAAGGTCGCTTTGACAGCGGCAAATACCGAATCCTGCTCGATTTCCAGGCGGGAGGTGATCTGTGGCAATTTTGACTCATCCAGGAACGATGTGCCGCCGCCGCAGCCGCTCACAATGAATTTCTTACCCGAGATACCGGGCAGGAAATGAGCCACGAGAGCGCTCGCATTGTGATTCTCTATCTGCACTGATTCGAGCTCTGCGAGCTCTTTGATAATACCTTCAGTGAGGAGATAGCCGATCACGAACTCACGCTTCATCTCCGGGCTGAGCATCGCGGTAACGAAATGCGTGCCATTCACGGAGATGGCGAGCGGTGCTTCCTCTGCCACCTCGTGCTTCGCCTCCACGAACTCGCCATCGCGGTATTTCACGCAGCTAACTTCTTTCAGTATCGCCATGACTCTACACCGCCCTCGCTATAGCTGCCACGGCCTCCAGCAGCGCGTCAATCTCCTCCTCCAGGTTGTACAGATACAGTGAAGCCCGTACCGTTCCGTTCTTCAGCCCCAAATAGTCCATCAAGGGCATGCAGCAGTGGTGACCTGAACGCACCATGATATTCGCAGCTTCGTCGAGCATCCGCGCGAGCTCGTGGGGATGGACGCCATCGACCGTAAAGGAGACAACCCCGATCCGATCGCGGAGATCGGATGGCCCGTACAGCCGCACCTTCTCGATGCTTTCCAGGCCCTCGAGGAGCCGCTGGGTCAATCGCGCTTCGTACCTGCTGAGCTGCTCCATACCCACGTTAGTGAGGTAATCGACGGCCCTGCCAAGCCCGATCCCGCCGGCGATATGCGGAGTGCCTGCCTCGAATCGCTCGTAGCCGCTCGCCAGGGTGTAAGCATCTTGAGAGACCGTTTCGATCATACCGCCGCCGAAAAAGGCAGGCTCAAGCAGCTCTGGATCCTTCGCCCAGAGGACACCGGTCCCCGTGGGCCCGAGCATTTTATGACCGGCACAGGCGAAGAAGTCACAGCCAAGCCCTGAGACATCGAGGGGGAGGTGCGGTGCTGATTGCGCGCCATCAACGAGAACCAGCGGCCCCGTCTCCGTTCGCTTCTCTGCACAAAGCGCGGCAAGCTCTTTTACTGGCGCAATTGCGCCCAAAACGTTTGAGACCTGCGAGACCGCGACCATTTTCGTCTTTTCGGTGATCGCCTGCTCGAACTCAGCGAGCTCGAAGCGCCCGTCCAGCGTGGGCTTCACGATCTTCACGCGGACGCCCTTCTCCTTCAGTCGCATCCAGGGGAGAAAATTCGAATGGTGCTCCAGCAGTGTTGTTACCACTTCGTCACCGCGCTGCCAGTGCAGCCCGTAGGCAACCATATTAATGGCCTCCGTGGTGTTCTTCGTGAAGATGACCTCTCCCTCGGTCGCGCCAAGAAAGTGGGCGACTTTACGATGAGCGTCCTGGTAACGCTGGGTTGCAATCTGCGCCAAGCGGTACACACCGCGTCCCACATTCGCGTTATACTCGCGATAATAGCGCGAGACCGCTTCTACTACCGGCTCGGGTGTAAGGCTCGTGGCTGCGCTGTCCATGTAAACGACAGCAGATGTTATGGGGAAATCCGCTCGTATTCGCTCGTTCATAGCGATCGCCCTCCGTGAGGATTTTATATTTTACAAGAAAGAAGGTGAAAGGAAGTAAAAGGCGCTATCGTTTGCGCCGGTACTGCAGGATGCGTGAACAGGAATGATTGTCAATGATGATTTCGCAATCGATAATCTGGTACGGGAACTGAAGCGGCCTGAGATGGGTGCGATCGTTATGTTCCTGGGTATGGTGCGTGGCGACGAAGGTGTGGTGGGAATGCGCGTCGAGGGCGATGAACGCGCAGCCGCGGAAAAACTGGAGCAGGTGAAGCAGGAGGCCCTTGAAACGTTCGATGTCGAGGCTGTGGAAATCGCGCACCGCCGCGCAGGATCACACCTGGTAGGCGAGAATATCCTGCTCATTCTGGTGGGTGCGAAGCATCGCAAATCAGCCTTTCAGGCCTGTGAATACCTGATCGACGCGATAAAAGCGGATGAGCCGTTCGTGAAGACAGAGTTCTAACGTGCACAGGCACCTGAGGCTGGTCACAGGAAGAGGAAGATCCAGGCGTAGAGGATGAACACGGGGAAGAAATAGAGGCGCCAGGCCCAGCGGTTCCAGGCTCTCACTTCTTTTCCCTCAAGCGGCCTCAGGGGGAGCATCTCGTAGACTGCCATTATGAAGGCGAGATTGAAGCCCGCAAGCCCGACCGAGCCTACGAACCCTCCGAGATCGTGGAGCAGCCAGAAGAGCGCCACCATTAGTATGCTGACCAGAGGGCCAGCAAGCGCGATCTTTCCTCGCTGCGCATCTGTTGCATCACCATAGATAAATGTCTGGCCCGGTGTGGCGAAGACGGTGCCAAAGAGCACGGAGGTGATGGCCACGGAAACCATGCCAATGGGTGATATTCTGAATTCCGCCTCGATGCCAAACCGATGCGAGACGAGGTCGTGCACGTACTCATGAATGATCAGCACCAGGCCCGCTCCGAGCAGATACGCCGGGAGGTTCTGAACGAACTGCGAGACGCTGCTCTCTGCCCAGGCCATAAATACCCCAAAGAGGACGAACGAGGCTGTGAGGTGCATGAGCTCGATCCTGCTCAGGCCAAGCAGTGCACTCTTCGCGAACCTCTGCGGGGCCAGGCTTGGCCGCGTCTTCTCGAGCAGCACTTCCTCGCTGGTCTCCTCGATCGCCGTCTTCGCGAACTTGCGGAGAAACTCGATGAGCTTGGGGAGCAGCCCGGCGAGTAGAATCCCCGTTGCTGCTGCTGCTGCCGGCACGGCTGCCGGGGGTAGCAGGGCCATCATTGGCACCCATTTATCAGGCACAAAGGTGAAGCCGTAAATCGTCCCACAGAGCACGCCCGCGCCAGCTGCGGTTGCATTCGGTATTTCCATTATCACAACCCGTGGCTTGCTGGTCTTCCGCTCGAATTCGAAGCGGCCGGCCTCCGAGAGCACGGTAGTGACACGATTATGGGTCGGCCCACCGATCAAAATGAGGTTATAGTCGTAGATTGACCGTCCATTATAGGTTGTTTCCGTGTCCCTGACCCGGGGCACGTCAGGGAACTCTGCCAAGATTATGGGATGATATCGCTGCTCAAAAACATCGAGGGTCGAGCCAACCACAACGAGCGGGTTGGGCAGGTACTGGGAAAACGGGTCGCCTTCAATGATAATGACGTTGCTCTCGAGCTCCGCTCGATACTTCTGCAGTAAACTCGCTCGTGCCGCATCATCTTCTGTCTCATACTCAGCCTGAGCAGCGGTGAGCGCGAGTGCAAGAGCGAGCAAAATCAGCACCAGTGCCGCGAATAACGCGCGCTTCATGAGCTATCCGAGCACGTTAGGAAGATAAATGCTTTTCTAGATTTTCTCGGTGACGCGCAGATTGAAGACGTGGTGGGTGGTTCGGAGAAATGAGAAAAAGCTGATCAGCCGCGAGAATGCAACGGTGATTTTATCTGTCTGGCCCTTATGTTACCCAATATCGAATTTGGCTGCGAGGATAGGGAGCGATTGTGAAATGGGACGAGGAAAAGAAGTGATCATGACGCGCGAAGCGCCTCAGACGATCGGGCCGTACAGCCAGGGGATCAAAATAGGCAACCTGCTCTTCTGCTCTGGTCAGATACCGCTTGATCCAACAACGGGCAAGATAGTGCGCGGCACCATTGAGGTGCAGACCCGTCGCGTGCTCGAGAACCTCGGGGCCGTGCTCCGGGAAGCAGGTATGGAGTACCGCGACGTGGTGAGCGTCACGGTCTTTATGACCGACATGGAGCACTTTGCGCAGATCGATCAGGTTTACGCGGAATACTTCCGGGAGCGCCCGCCGGCGCGCTGCGCGGTTGAGGTCTCGCGGCTGCCGAAGGACGTGGGCGTGGAGATCGCGTTGATCGCCGTGAAACCAGAGTAACGGGGGGGGGGCATCAAACGCCTCTAAGACCAGGGAGGAAGAATCCGCTCCGGAAGATCGATGCTTCATCGCTCAACCGGCCGTTGGTAATCGAAACGAGCGCCTGTGTGAGCGCGCCAATCGAGATCGCGCTGGAAGACGCCCTGTACATCTTCCCGCTGCACCACCAGTCTCGCCTCACCTGAGTTTGAGATCAGCACTTTTGCGGGTCTTGGAAAGGAGTTCGTGGTCGCAGCGAAGAAATCGGCATAGGCGCCGGTGTCATAGATAATCAGGTAATCACCCCGTTTCGGCCTGCCCTGCAGCGGATATTTAATTCGATAGAGCAGATCGCCGGTGAAACAGAGATTGCCGGCAATAAACGTCTCAAACCGCTCGCTCGCTTCGGAGATAGTAGCTGCGATCTCCACATGATGCAGTTGCTCGGGTACAATGAGGTTCTGCGAATGGAGATGAACGCCCGCATTGACGTGGACGATGTTGTGCCCTTCCGGCGTGGTGCCCACGTGGCCGACCTGAACCACGGTCACCTGAGCGTTGCCAACAATACTCCGCCCGGGCTCGATGACCACGCGTGGCGAGCCAAGCTCTTCCAGATTCTCCTTGAAGGACTTTGCTCCTGAGAGGCGTTCGGTGAACAGTTGCTGAATGAAGCGATCGGGTGTAAACGGGCAGTACAGCTCTTCGGACATCCAGTCGCCCGCGCAGTTATACCCGAGCTGCTCGTTCGCCCACGTAGTGACCGTTTTGGGATCAGCAATTGCGCGCTTCATTGCAGCCCATTCGTCTCTGCTGAGGTACGAGATCCCGCAGCCACCGCCGAGATTGAGCTCGTTGACGACAAAGCCGAAAGCGTTAGCCTCCCTGGCGAGCGATACGAGCGTTTCGCACACCCGCTGGTACGCGGTGATATCAGTAATCTGCGACCCAAGATGCACCATCAGGCCGTTGGGAACGAGCTGCTCGAGGGCGGCCACCTGCTGAAAAACCGCCCGTGCGCGTTGAATGGGTATGCCAAACTTGCTCCACGCGCTGGAGGTCGTTATCGCGGGCGCAGTAATCGAGGCGAGTGGAAACCCCGCGAGCCGCAAATTGACCTTTGCCTCCATTCCCAGCTCACGCGCGAGCGCATCGATAACCGCTAACTCTGCCTCGGGATCCGCGTTGATCACGATTCCTTGCTGTATGCAGGCTGTGAGGTACTTGTCGCTCTTGCAGTTACCATTCGCCCGGATCTTCGCCGGCGGGATGCCGGCGTCGAGCGCGATCTGCAATTCGTACTCTGATGCGACATCGGCACCCGCACCACACTCGCCCAGAAGCTTGATAATCGCGAAGGTCGTATTTGCCTTCACCGCGTAGCATATGAGGTAATCGTCATAGACTGCTGCGAGCGCCGCGCGGTAGTGCTCGTAATTCGTCTCGATGAGAGATTCTGAGAGCACATAGAGTGGTGTGCCATACTCCCGCGCCAGCGCGACCATATCAACATTGCGAAGGGCACGATGCGCAGAATTCGACACTGGCATGTTCTTTACCTCTTTGTTCTGGAGTATAAATTGCCTGGGGGCTCATCACCCGCCACTCACCCAGGAGAGAATGACGAGCTCATCACCGCCCCGAACTTCGGTCTGGAGCCCCTGTAACTTCCCGATTTCGAGCCCGTTGAGGTACAGCGAGAAGGATCGTTTGAGGGTTAGAGGGCCATCCGTACCGCCGAACACTTCATCACGGAATTGTCCACCGTACTCAACAGACAACCGGTTTATCACCGCTTCGACCCTCATCGAGCCGTTACACGTCAGTTCTGTGGACTTCGTCTTCGTGATCGCATGAAGCGAGCTGGTAAATTTCACGGTAACCGAGCCACCCCGAGTATCCGTTTCCTTGTGCGGCTGTGTCCGCGACTCCGCATGCTCTGAGATACCGACCAGGCTGCGTCTGAGCTCTGCATCCCATGCTATCTTCTGCCAGGCTTCCAGCAATTGCTCACGCGACTTATCGGCGCTCAACCACGCCAGCCGATCTTCCTTCTGATCCTCCATACTCCGTCGCTTCACCGTGAGGTCTGGATAGACCGTGATCCAGGTTTTTTGCGGCGGCGGTGTGGGGTATTCGCGATAACAACTGCGACTGACGATCGCATTCGGGAGATAGTTTGAGGCAACGTCATATGCACGCTCCATCTCCTCGAGTGTGGGGCGGCGTGAGACGCGGTCAAACGCAAAGGTCGGTGCAAAGGGATTGATACGGTACGGGATAGTCTTATTCACCGTGGCGAGGAACCGTGCGATCTGCTCGATCTCATCCAGATCCACGATTCCGGGGATGAAGACAGTCTGCACAATCAGAGTAATACCGCTCGCGTTCAACCGCTCGATCGCCCGGAGCACCGGTTTGCTCGATTTGCCGGTGTACCACTGGTGCAGCTCCTCGGAGAATGCCTTCACATCCACATGCGCCTCGGTCAAGCCCGCTTCTGTCAATTCAGGCACGTACTGCTCATCCTCGCCCAGGGCGTACCCATTGGTCATCAGCACGATCTTGGTGAACCCGCGCGTCTTCAAGCCGCTGACAAGCTGCACCAAATACACCTTATCGAGCGTGGGCTCGCCGCCGGTGATCATCGCCTCGCTGGGGAGCTTGCCGTAATAATCGAAACATGCTCGCTCCATTCGCGCGAGGGCCTCCGCAGCGGTGAGCTGCGTCCCGCCTTCGTCACGTGCTGGCCTGAAGCAGCCCCGGCAGCGGAAATTGCAGCCCCGGAGCATGAACCAGACACGGGGCTCGATTTCTGAGAGCGTGAAATACTGCAATCCGCGTGTGTGCATACTTACTTGGGATTATGACGGCGGGTAATAAAAGGATGCAGAAAACCCGGCTCCTAGCTCTTTTTATATCAGCGTGCGAATAGTAGAGTGGTGTACTGGATGATGATACGCGTGTTTTCAGTCGTGATGATCGGGCTCGTACTGCTCGCGGCGTTCGCCAGTGGTGGCGCGCAAAACGGACCTGTACCCTCCGCGTTAGAAGAGCACGGCCTGCGGATCATCGAGCTGGGCACTGACAAGGACGTCTATTCAGCGCGGGAAGAGGTGGATATCTTCCTGTCGATCTACACACCGGCGAACCTGAGCACCGTTGAAGTCAAGGTGACGGGCGTGAAGAGTTCAAAAGGCGTGTACTATGTCTCTTATTCGAGCCAGACAGCGCTCCAGGCGGGTGAAAATAATATCACCTTCACGAAGACGCTGCCCGCGTGCTCGAAATGCGCGGGTATAAGCCAGGGGACCTATTTCATTGACGCCGCAGTCAGCTATGGGGATGAGGTAGTCACGGCCACGCACAGCATTGCAATCACGTCCACTGCGAATACGGTGATTCCGGTGAACGTCGAGGTTGACGAGGTGAAGCGCTGGACGGATAACGCTGATGAAGAGGTCGTGGTGGTTGATCTGCGGTCGGAGGAGGAGTATGACGCCGGGCATATCAAAGGTGCACGCTCCATTCCGCTCGGGAATCTGACCAATCAGACGGCTGCATTGAACACGAGCAAGAAGATCGTGATCTACAGCGCAGATGGCAGCAACAGCTCGGTAGCAGGTACGGTGCTCATGGAGCGGGGATTCGAGCGGGTGTATCCGGTGATCGGCGGTCTGCATGCCTGGAACGATAGCGGCTATGTTATGGTGACGACAGCAGAAGAAACCCCGACTGCGGAGCCCGGATTCGAGCTCACGGTGGCCATTGCGGCTCTGATGGCTGTTGCGTATTTGATACGGCGGCGGCGTTGACTGTGCTGTGATGAATCGAATAACGGAACGCATACGCGCTATGCGCTATAGAACCCCGAAGAGCATCGCGATACCGATGGCGAGCATCAACAGACCGCCGGTGAGTTTCATGTACTTGCGCTTGCCCTTCCGCCACGCGTCAACGTCCTCCGCGGACGTCTCCCGATAAACAACGATCAGAATGCCGAATAGGGGGAGGGCGTAGCAGAGGTTGTAGATAATGAGGTATAATGCTGTTTTTGAGGGTACTGCGGCCATCAGATCGAGCATGGCGATGTAGATGGGGCCGGTGCAGGGCAGTCCCGCGATCGTTGCGAGGACACCTAAAAGCATCGCCGCGGGAATTGAGCCGTAGCGCGCAAGTTTCCCGAGTGTTGGCTTGATGAACGCAGGTATGGCCAGGGTGGACTTCTCACGCCAGAAATCGAGCACGTTGATGAGCCCGGCCGGGATGACGATTGCGATTATGACGGCACGCATGACTGGCGTGATGCCCGAGAGGAGGTAGAACTCCAGGATTCCAAACCCCACGATCACGTGCGTGGCGAACACACTGGCAATGAAGGTGAGGCCGATGATCAGCACGCCACGCTTCGACTTTACCATGAGCAGCGAGGCAAGCAGAACGATCAAAACGGCGAACCCACAGGGGTTGATGCCCTCGACCAGCGCCGTTCCGATAAGCATGAGAAGCAAAGAAGGATCGTTCGTCTCCTGGTCGCCCGTTTCCCCGACCACTGCACGAGGATCAGGGCATTCGTGCTCCATGCAGTACGCGAGCTCAGCCGCAAGCCGCTCCTTCGTCAACTCGTAGCCGATTAAGGCCGTCGTACCGACGAACGCCGCCGGTATATCCACCGCAGGGGGGTTGTACGCCAGAATGAACTTGTTAAAGAGGTCGCTGTTGCTTTCATTACGTGAGATCTCAAACTTGTAAAGCTCAAGCTGTGGGTAGACCGCTTCAAGCTCTTCGATCTGCGGGGTTATCTCCTTGCAGTGCGCACAATCCGCGCCGTAGAAGTAGTAGACCGGAACCGAGCCCTGTGCCGCTGCGCCGAAGGGAAAAACGAGCGCGGTAAGCAGAACGAGCGCAAGAGCGAGTGCGTGGGGTAATCGTGATACTGCCATTCCCGTGTTTCGCTGCAGCGTCTTTGCTGGTCTCATCGGGGATTCGCTCCGGCCTCGCACCTGCCTCGCCCGGTAAGTTCACTTATATCTTGGAAGACTAAGTACCTATTAGGCAGCATGGAACTTAAGTCCTGCATCAAGCGATACAAGCGGGGTACGCACCGTGCAGTGCCACCTGCGGAGACTTTGAGCCGCGTGGAGCCGAAGTTGCCAGCTGCTGGTGTGACTGAGGTTACCGACATCACCGGACTTGATCGAATAGGGATACCGGTGTTTATCAGCCTCCGCCCGACTGCGGCGAGCAGCGCGGTGACCGTCCACAACGGTAAAGGGACAACACCAGAAGAAGCACAGGTCTCCGCAATCATGGAAGCAATCGAGCGCTGCTCGGCGGAAGTGGGTGACCGTGAGCTGGTGGTGGAGAGCTATGCAAGCCTGCAGAAGCGTGAGCAGGTGATGAACCCCTACGACTTGATTCTTCCCGGTTATGTGCGAGACGTCGAGAGCATACGCATCCCGTGGGTGGAAGGGTACGATCTGCTGCAGGATGAATCGATCTACGTGCCGGCCAATGCGGTCTTTCACCCCTTATCGCCATACGACCGAAACAGACTGTTCCGCACGAATACGAACGGGTTGGCGGGAGGTAATGAGCTGGAAGAGGCGATTTTTCACGGGCTCGCGGAAGTGATCGAGCGTGATGCGTGGTCGCTGGTGGAGATTACACGGGATACGGGGCCCGCGGTGCGTGTAGCGGATTGCGAGATTAGCTCGCTTGTCGATAAATTCCTGAACGTTTCTGTTTCCGTGCTCATACGCGAGATCACGAGCGACGTTGGGGTGCCGACCTTCGCCGCAGTCTCTGACGATGAGCAGTTAAAAGACCCTACGCTGCTCACCATTGGGATGGGCACGCACACGGATGCGAGCGTGGCGATCAAGCGTGCGATCACGGAGGTGGCGCAGAGCAGACTGACGCAGATTCATGGTGCGCGCAGCGGATCGCCTGCAACGGCTATGAACAGGCTCATGGGTTACGAGTGGATGCGCAAGCAGAACCAGCACTGGTTCGAGGTGGCGAGGGATGAGGATTTTGCCTCCGCTGCGGCGCGATCGCTGGACACCAACGATTTCCTCGAGGACATCAATCACGTGTTGACGCGGCTCAAAGAGCGGGGATTTGAACGTGTGATCGTGGTGAACTTGACGCAGGAGACAATTGGTGTACCGGTGGTGCGGGTCATTGTGCCGGGACTGGAGCTGTTTGGTGTCGACGGCGATCGGATCGGAGAGCGGTGCAAGGCGGCGCGAAGGGCTCGTTCGTCCGGTACATCATCTTAATTACTGGGCCAGGTAGCCAAAGAGGCCGTCCCGTCCCGAAGGAAGGCACGCGATCACTCACCTATTCTTTCCTCAGTCTATCAGGAGTAGCCCGAAGAAGGCGATTTTCTCGTCCGGTGAGGTAAGCACCTCGAGCTCGTAGCCGGCATCGCGCACCGTTGTGATGACGTCGATCCCACAGGCTTCCATCGCGGGCCGCACTTTGTCTTGGTGCTCGCAGAATCGCTTTGCTACCTGATCCAGCTCAAAGCCTTCGCGTTCCGGCAAGCAGTCCTCGCAGTACGTACAGGGCAGTGCAACCATGGCAAACGCCTTGTAATAGCCGGACAGAAAGGCATACCGCTCCAATTCGAACATCGTGTCGTGCATGGTCCGAATTGCATCCCAGAGATAGTGATGGATGCGGATCGGTGGCACGTTATAGTTTGGGGTCACCTCGAAGCGCGCGACGAGCGCGCGCTCATAGCACTGGATCAGCCGGCGCGTCTCCTCCACCGATGGCGTATACGGCGGGCAGCTCAGATGTTTACCGTATGCCCTGCACCCATACTGGCACTTCCAGCGTACCCAGTCCGCGACCGCAATGATCTCGGTCGAGATGAGCTTGAAATCTGCATGTATGGCCTTTAACCCGTCCAGTAACGTAGCGAACTCTTTCTTCATCTTCGCGCTACCTGTAATGAGAAGAATAGACCAAGCTCAGCCAGAGCGTTTCGGCTGTTACGGCTACTGCTCAGGCAGGCCTCCAAGGCCCTTCCTTATGCCTTCTCGACGTTCTCTGACATGCACGACGGGCAAACGACCTTCTCGCCTAGTGCATCGAACTTATTGCCGCAGTCGTTGCACTTGTACCGCTCGACCGGCAACTGCTCAATCTCGAGGTCGAAATCCCCGCCTCCTGCACTGCACATTGCGATCACCAACACCTTTTCCGGTACTTGCTCAATAGGGCGCTGCGGACATATAAGCTTGACGCTTTAGATTTGAGACTGCTCGCTCAGTGAGCGGTCTTCACTGAACTGCGCCATAGCCACCGCCGCCCGGCGTCTCAATCACCACCAGATCACCCTGCTCAAGCGGCATTGTTACCTTTGCTGGGAGATCCGATCGCGTCCCGTGTCGCAGTAGATAGTTCTGCCCTGCTCTCCCATCCGCGCCGCCGTCCAAGCCCTGAGGCGGATATTTACGACGATCTGATTGAATCGAGAGCGTCGCGTGATCGGTCATTATCCGTATAGCCCGTCGAATACCCTGACCACCGGTGAACCTGCCAGCTCCTCCGGATCCTGGGATGAGCTCGTATGCCTCGATCCGCAAGGGATAGGAGAGCTCTAAGGCTTCAATCGGTGTATTCGCCGTGTTGGTCATGTGGGTGTGGATCCCGTCCTCGCCGTCTTTATAGGGCAACGCACCCTGACCACCGGCAATGGTCTCGTAATAGGTGAAGCACTTATCGGAATCTCCGATCCGGCCGCCGATGGCCACATTGTTCATCGTGCCCTGTGATTGCGCCGGTATCTTATGGGGCAGCGCTTTGTGGAGGGCGAGGAGGAGAACGTCCACGATTCGTTGCGCGGTCTCGACATTCCCGCTGGCCACTGCTGCTGGGTGTACGGGATTCAGTACAGTTCCCACGGGCACGTGGACGGTTACCGGGAGATAGCAGCCATAATTCGGCGGAATTTCTGGATCGGTCACGGCGCGCAGAACATAATAGACTGCAGAGAGTGTTACCGCGTATGGTGCGTTAATATTCCCGGCTCGCTGGCGATCGGTGCCTTCAAAGTCGATCGCGATCGCGTCATCAGTGATGGTCACGGCCACCGCGAGTTTTACCGGCGCTTCGATAATGCCATCGTCATCCAGAAGGTCCTCTGCCGTGAAGGTCCCTTTGGGCATCACTGCGATCGCGTGCCGCATCCGTCGCTCGCTGTACGCATTGATGCTTTTCGTGAACTCCTTATACGTAGCCATACTGTATTTACTGATGAGCTCGACCACGCGCCGATCGCCCAGGTTATTCGCCGCGATCTGCGCCCGTATATCACCAATACGTTCGGTCGGGGTGCGTGTATTCGAGCTGATAAGCGCGAAGACATCTCGATTCTCCTGGCCGCGGGCGACCAGCATACAGGGCGGTATGATAAGGCCCTCCTGGAAGATATCTGTGCTCTTCCCCGGCATTGACCCGGGCGAGATGCCACCGATGTCCGCATGGTGCGCCCGGTTGACGACATACCCGGCGATCACTTCCGCAAAAAAGACCGGCTTGATCACCGTAAGATCAGGAAGGTGCGAGCCACCGTGATACGGATCGTTCACCACGATCTGGTCCTCTTCCTGTAATTCCGGAAACTTGGGGATTGCGAGTTCGACGGTGAGCGGCATCGCACCGAGATGGACGGGGATATGCTCGGCCTGAGCCAGCATTCTCCCCTGCGCGTCAAAGATCGCGCAGGACGCGTCCATCCGCTCCTTGATGTTCGGTGAGTACGCCGTGCGCTTCAGCACAGCGCCCATCTCCTCGGGCACGGCGGACAAGGCATTCTTCACGAGCTCCAGCAGCACGGGGTTCATCGCCATTCACTTTCAGTCCGCGTATATCTTGGTCTTGGCTTGAACATCGTTCATTTCCGCGCACGTATCACGACAAAGCCGCCGGCTCCGTAGCCCGATCGTACAGGCTCTCGCTCATGTATCTCATCCAAGGGGTGATAAATCGTTTGGGTGAACTGGAAATCGGAAAACCCCGCAGCCTTCAGGTGGAGCACAATTTCGTCCACCGAATAAAAGGTCGCCAGCCGAAAATATGGATTTGCCTGTCGCTTCTGCTGATAGTGCCGCCCCAGCGCGCTTTGTCTATCGATAAGGCCAATGACCAGCCGTCCACCGGGTTGGAGAACCCGATAGGCCTCTTGGAGTGCTGTATCAAGCTCCTCGATGAAGCAGACAACGGTGACCATGAGCGCGCAGTCGAACTGCGCATCGCGAAAGGGAAGCGCCTCTGCGAGACCGATAATGATCTCAAGTCCTCGCCGTCGCGCGAGCTTCCCCATCTCCCGTGACGGCTCCACGCCTAAAGGGATCTCCAACGGCGCAGCGAACCGCCCGGTGCCCACGCCGATTTCGAGCACCATGCTGCATTTGTCCAGCTGCTTCTGCACCGCCAAGAGCTCTGATTCGTAGACATACGGGTAACGCTCGAACCAGGTATCATAGCGTACTGCATGCGCCTCAAACGGCGCTATCTTTGGCATCCTGCGTGTCGTACGGTTCATTCATTCATTCATCCCCGAAGAGAAGATTGGTCATGGATACGGAACAACTTTTTGGTTCGAGCACTGAGCCGCCACGCATCACCCTAGAGCTTACCAGTCGCGCTACAGCTTCGCAATCACCGCTAAGAAGCGCTCCAGCACGGTTAATACCATTCCCCGCAGCTCTTCAAGTCGTCGCACAGAAACCTCAAGGGTCTGCGGCTCGAAATAGTGCTCTGAGAGATACAGGTTCCGGTTCAGCTCGACCTGGATCCAGGGGGTACCACTGCTCCAGGAATGTGTCTGTGAGATGTAGCCACCGAGAAAGGGTGTGTTGAGCGCGACCCTGTCGTCGTCTTTCCCGTCAAAAACCTGTCGAAATGCGTCTGCGAGTATCTGCAGCCATTCTGGCGGGCACGTTATGGGGCCCTGTGTTGACGTTTGCCTGCCCCGGCCATCACCGCGGTTGCTCAAGCAGATGAGCGGTCTGCGTCTGCCGGGCTTATCGCTCGTCGGTGGCGACAACGGGAGCATACTGTGACAATCAAGCGCAAGGCGATGCTCGTGCTGATTCATGAGCAGCTCCAGGTTCCTATGGTAGGGGTAGTAATACTGCGCCAGCAAGTCGTTGATCAGTTCCTCTTCGGGGAACATCCCACGTTTGTAAACCTGCTTACCCAGGGCCGTTCTGATTTTGATGACGCCGTCCGGGTTCGCTGGTGGGCGGTCATCGGGCGCGCGGTTCACGTCAACGATTGCGCGTGCTATGGGGTTCTCGATAACCGCCGTGACATGCTCGCGGAGGTTGTAGATCTGGCGGGTAAAGGTGTCGGTGTCGAGAAAGATATCGCGCGACGTGAGCGCCACGCGGTCATGCACCTCTGAAGGGATAGTATCACCTCCGTGCGGAATGGATATCAGGATAGGTAGTCGTGCGCGCATCAGCATCCACCCTCTGTGACATTCTGCTTCGCGCCTGCTCGTCCACTGCGAAGCCCGCAAGATATGATAGATATGTATGTAGATAGCATAGCGTGTGCCAGCATATAGAGAGAGAACCACGGAGGATGGGAGCACTACTCTAGACACTAATGACGATATTCCCGTAGCCGTCCACCGCGAACCGCATGCCGGGCGGCACGACCGTGGTCGAATCCTTTGCAGCTATAATCGCTGGGCCTTCGAGCTCAACGTGCGCGGGCAACGCCGCTCGCCGGAAGATCGGCGTTCTCTGCCAGCCCTCTTCGAACAGAACAGCTCTATATGCCTTGGGCTTCCCTGCTTTGCCCACAGGCACCGGAGGTGGTACCGGTTTCGAGCGGGGGACGAGCGCTCGCAATCGTATGGTCACCAGCTCAACGGCCTCAGCGGGCATCGCATAGCCGTAGCGCTTTTCATGCTCCTGATGATAGCGTGTCCGTGCGTCCGCAACGGTAGTGAAGTCCACGTTGAGCTCGTAGCTCTGGCCGAGATAGCGCATATCCACCGACGGTATCAGTGTTGCTTCGGTGAAGGCAATCCCCTGTTCCGCAAGCTCGTGCTCGGCGGCCACGGCAAATTCGCCCAGCGTCTCCTGCACCACTGCGTCCGCTTCTGTATCTCCCTCCTTCAGGCGCAGAAGGTGCGTGCGACTGTAATCCTGCTGCAGGTCAGAGACGAGGATACCGTAGGCCGAGAAGACCCCGGAGGCGAAGGGGACGATTACTTTGGGTAGCCCTAATTCACGTGCCAGTGCCACCGCATGGACCGGGCCCGCACCGCCGAACGCACACAAGGCGAAATCGCGCGTATCAAGCCCGCGCTCCACCGAGACCACGCGCAACGCCTTGATCATATTCGCGTTCACGATCTTCCAGACGCCCAGGATTGTCTCCTCGAATGCGAGCCCGATCTCGTCTGCAAAGTGCTCCACGCGCCGTCTCGCCTTTCCCGCATCCAGGATCATCTCGCCGCCGAGAAAATATGACGGATCGAGATAGCCGCACAAGAGATCGCAGTCGGTGACCGTGACATCGGTCCCGCCAAGATCGTAGCAGACGGGACCTGGAACAGCGCCCGCACTCCCGGGGCCGACGCGTAACGCACCGCCTTCGTCGAGCCATGCAATGCTCCCGCCGCCCGCGCCAACTGTGACGATATCGACCATCGGCATCTTTATCGGGAGACTGTTGATACTACCTTCTGACGTCCAGGATACTGACCCGTTGACGAGGGAAGAGACATCTGCACTCGTGCCGCCCATGTCAACGGTTATGACATTCTTCAGGCCGATGAGTGCGCTCAGGTAGCTTGCTGCCGCAACACCGCCCGCAGGACCTGAGAGCAGCATATTCACGGGTTTATGCTTCATCATCGCAGCCTTGACGACCCCGCCATTAGATTGCATGATGTAAAACTGCTCCACGCCGTTCTGCCCCAACAGTCTTTCCATCCTGGTCAGGTAGCGTGCAACGATTCGCTTCAGGTACGCGTCCATGACCGTTGTGGACATCCGCTCGTACTCCCGGAATTCTGGTAAGACCTCCGAGGAGCAGGAGACAGAGAAGCCTTTTTCTACAAGAGCATCACGTACCATCCACTCATTTCCCGGGTTCAGGAACGAGAACAAGAAGCAGATAGCGACTGAATCCAGTCCCCGCGCGCGCATCTGTTCAGCAACGGCCACAATCTCCGCTTCAGCGGGCGCCATGAGGAGCTCTCCACACGATGAGACGCGCTCCGCGATCTCGAAGCACGCATCCGGAGCGACGAGCTGCGGTGAACGGCCCGCATCGAGCAGATACAGATCCGCACGCTGCTGTCGCCCGATCTGGAGCAGGGCGGCAAAACCCTTCGTTGTAAGCAGGCCGGTCTTCGCGCCCTTACGTTCTAACACTGCATTCGTGGCCAGGGTCGTGCCATGCGAGAACACCGTAGCAGGTGCGCAGCGCGCCAACCCGGTCTCGATCGCGCGTTCAGGCTGGTCTGGCGTGGAGGGCACTTTACATGTCCGCATCCTGCCACCTTCGAGCACCACGAAATCCGTGAACGTCCCCCCGATATCAGTACTGATAGGCATGGCATTCTGTCTCTAGGTAGGACCTCATACCATTTGAGGGTTACCACGCCACGCGCGCTGCCGGGAAGGCGGGAAAACGCGTAAAACGCCGAGATCAACCTCCACGCCCCGATTGCTGGCTCATTTATATATACCATGCAGTTCTTACTATAACTACGGCATGCGAGAGAAAGAGGAATCCACCAAAGAGCGGCGTAACCGGTGGATGGAACGGGAAGCACGCAAAGCTGATGAGCAGAAGCCCAAGCAGGGTGTCTGTGCGATCTGTGGTAAAGAGGTTATTGAGGGAGAATACATTGAGTATCAAGGAAGAATTCTTTGCGCAGACTGTTATCTGGCTGAATTAGAAGAGAGTGTTGATATCGGCACAGAAGACGGTTGTGGCGCAGGCTGAGTGAGGAGCACCTAAAAGAAGATGGAAGAAAAGAAATATGCACTGCCGATCCCACGCGGGATCACTACGGGCATTATATTCGAGGCCGCCGAGCGATTCGGGCTGGAGGTCGATCAGGAGAAGCCGCCGGAGGATGCTTTTGATATCCGAACCGATCTGCCGATCAAGGATTACGTGCCCCGGATCCTCATATGGGGAGATTCGCCCGATACCGTGATCGCGGCACAGGAATATATCCTCAAGCGGCATGAGGAATGGATCGCGAACCTGGAAGATTGGCGCAAGATGCGTCGTGAGCGCTTCTTGAAGAAGGTGAAGAAATACTGAATCGATCGCTTCGCTTCGCTTCGCTGTACCTTCAGTCAGTCAGTCCTTCACTGCGGCCATATAGAGCCACTGGTCAAAGTAGCCGTTGCTTGTTTCGTTCTCCTTGATCGTGGCATTGAAGGATTGGTGCAAGAGCTCTTTCAGGAGCTCCGCCTCCTCTTTGCTCGAGACCGTAAAGAGGACCAGTCCTTTGCTCTTCAGGACTTTTGGCACTTCTCTGAGGACGCGTTCCCACATAAAGTTATCGAACGGATTAAGCTTACCGACCATAAACCCGAAGACCACCTCGAACTCCCGTCCGAAGAATGAGGAGAGTTGCGAGCAGTCGAGGACGATGCTCCTCTTCGGGTCCAGCACGCCCTCTTCCAAGCCCTTGCAGATCTCGCATTTCTCGATATCGAGGGTAAGTGGCGATAGCCCCAATTCATGAAGCGCCATGGTGGCACCACCGTCGCCACAGCCGATCTCGAGACTCCTGGTATGCTCTGGCGCATCGATGCCCATCGCCTCAAAGAACGCGGTAAGTACCGCTTTCAGGGACTCCACGCGATCACGCGGATAGAAGCTCGGGGCCTTCACCTCGCACTCGCAAAAATACCGGTTCACCAGGCCGAGCGAGTAATATTCGATCACGCCTTCATGAAAGGCCGCACGATCGACCACCGCTTCGCGTTCCTCCGCGCCCTGTGTGCCTTCCGCCAGTGACTCAAACTCAGTCCTCAGTCTCGGGTCAGCGATTACGTCGGTGAAGATCATCCAGAACCCCAGCTCTCGGTCACGGAGTGCGAGACCGATGAGCGCACCATCAGTATCACGAATACGTATGGAGGATTCAAGGTCTGTATGCTCGATCTTGCCCAGATAGTCACGAGTCCGATCGAGCCACTTTTGAGCCGCATAGCTCTCTTCCACCAGGACAAACGAGTCAATCCCCACAAGCTCATTGAGCTCCATGTTCGTTAGCCCTTGCCCTCTCCTGAGCTTAAGCATGCCCGGAGAAACCGCTCGGACGGATATTCGTGTATAGAGGAGACAATGATCATTCCCGCGCCACACCGGGCAACAACCAGCACCGGGCGAGCACTCGAATCGGCCTTCACCGTTAAGACCACGTCCCAGTCATCATCCAGCGTCCTCAGATAGCCATCACAGAAACAGACCTCTTGCTCGACGATCCGTGCCGCCTTATCATCCTTCTTCCGCTCGAGCGGGGCCTGGATATCCTTGCGCACGTACTCAAGCTGCAGTGGCAGCCAATCATAGGCGGTGCTGTGTGCGAGCGCGCCGGAGACCAGCAGCGTGCCACCGGCCTTGACAAATGAGGTGAGTGCCTCACGGTTGGCTCTGAGCGCCGCGAGCATCCCTGAGAAATACGTGTTCCCAAAGCCCGCTGGTATAATCACCAATCGAAACGCTCGCCACGAGAAGAACGGTGCGGCGATGAGCTGCGGCTGCACCAGTTTGTACCTGAACCCGTGCTCTTGAAGATACTGCTCATACGGCGTGTCCCGGTCCCATAGCACTGCAATTTCTGCTTCCATCGCTCTGCCTCGCCTCGCCGCGAGCCGCGAGCCGCGAGCCGCGAGCGGTTTTATAGAAAGCTACTTACTACTTTATTCGTGCGCTTCTGCTGCAAGCTCGCGAAGCGCCGTTTTTACCTTGCTCACAATCTCGTTCAGCTTCGCCTGGGGCACGCTCTCATGCCGAACAATGCCATCCACGATGTCCATGACCTTACCCGCGGTCTCGCCCTTTTTATACTTCGTGCTTACCCCGATCTCTTCGAAATCCTCGAAGGATACGGGCGATTGGCAGAGCACAATGGCAGGCGCCTTCACCTTCCGCAAGACGAACCGTACCTTGTAGATGAAATGCACCTTCACGTTCCCGTGATGCAAGATGAGGAGCTTGTGCTGATTGATGATTTCCACTTCTCGCGGCTCGAGGCCGAAGGCAACTCCGTGGCCGCCACTCCGCGGCGCGTCTGCCGGGGTGCCGTCACCCGCGTTCAAGATCAGCTCACCCACATCGATCCCATGGCCCCGCAATTCGGTAGTAATCTCGCAGACCGGCTTGGGCACGTGTCGATATCCGGGCGACATCGCCACCGCGATCACGTCGTTCTTCCAGGCCCTGGCGAAGGTCCCGCGTTGCGCAATACCGCCACCTAATCCGAGCCCCTGCCCTTTTCTACACGCTACCAGCTGCGTCTCTCTTCCCACCGCCATTGCTAAGCTGCTACCTCGCTCTCCCCAGTGGTTGTCCTCAAATCCTCCAGCTTCTTGACCTTACCTGCCTCCATGTGCGCGATTCGGTCACAGACGTCAGAGGCAAAGTCTATATCGTGGGTAACAATAATAAAGGTCATACCGAGGTTCTCACGGGCTGCACGTATGGAATCGGCGACGTATTTCTTTGTTATTGGATCCATTGTACCCGTCGGCTCATCGAGCACCGCGATCGCCGGCTCCTTCATCAGGACCTGCGCGAGCGCGATCCGCTGCCGCTCACCCACGCTCAGTTCGAGGTGCGTCTTGAGCAGTATCTCCTCCGCCTTATCTTCACTGAAGCCGACACTCTGGAGCATGAATTTCGCCTTCATTCGCGCAAGCTCAGCCGGAATCCGCATGCCTATACAGGTCGTGAGATTCTCTAACACCGTCCGTTCGGGGTATAAGGAGTATTCCTGATGTAACATAGCGACCCGCGCGGCCGCCTGCTCGCCCACGCCCGGGGTCGTTGCGCCCCATGCGATCCACACACCGGTCTCCGCAACCCTGCTCACATCGATCCACCGTTCCCCGACACGTATTTTAACAGTCCCGCCGGTGACCGGATCGATCTGACAGATAATGCGGGATAAGCTCGTCTTACCCGCGCCGCTCCTGCCCAGGAGCCCGAAGATCTCGTTCTCATAGATGGTGAGCGTAACGTCATCCACCGCCTTGACCATGCCGCGCCAGATGGAGTAGTAGTACTTCTTGCAGTGCTCGATCTGTATCTTCGGCTCCCCGATCTTCTGGTACTCCTCGCGCTCGATCTCACTCACTTGCTTCTTGAATTCGGCCACGACTTCCTTCGCGTCGCCATACTGCACCACTTTGCCGTTATCGAGCCATAAGACCTTCTCACTCAGTTCCTCAACGACGTACGGCCAGTGCGAGGTTACGATCATGGTCATACCTTCTGCGGTGCTCTCTTTCAGTGCCCGGTGCACGAGCTTTGCGGTCTCAACGTCCAGAGTTCCGGTGGGCTCGTCGGCCAGGAGCAACATCGGATCGAGCGCCAGTTGCCGCGCGAGCACGACACGCTGCTTCTCGCCACCACTGAGGTTGATTGCGGGGAATGAGATTCGATGGATCATTCGTACCGCTTTGAGCAGCTCATAAGCACGCCGGAACCGCTTATCGGCCGGGTATTGCCTGCTCTCCAGCGCCTGCAAGACGTTATACATAACGGTGTCGTCGCCGTAGAGCCCGAACGTGCGCTGGAGCATGATGGCCACCGATCGCTTCACCTTCTTCCGCGCTTCCGCGTCCTTCCAGTAATTCACTTCCTGTAACTCCAGAGCCCCCCCGCACTTTATGCAGATCTGCCCAGCCTGGCTCGGTGCCGTTACCCACTCGCAGGAGGGGCACATCGCGACCCGGAAGATGACCTCGCCAGACGTAGGTGCGTATTCCTCACTCCCGCGCAGCATATGGAGCAGCGTCGATTTCCCCGCGCCGCTCCTGCCCAGCAGGCCCATGGACACGCCCTCGTAAATATCAAAACTCACGTCCTCCAGGGCTTTCAAGCCCTCGAACTCCTTGCTTATTCCCCGGACCCTGACAAACGGTTCCTCTTTACCCATTTTTCCTCGCCCTTTCTTTTTTCGTTTCGATTTGAGTTAAATATAGCGACAGTAACGTGACAAAAGGTGCTGCTATTCCTCTGCCCCCCTCAAATCTTCTATCTTCTCCAGTTTACCCTGGTTCATATATGCCACTCGATCACACACGGCCTCGGCAAAATGGAGATCGTGCGTAACGATCACGAAGGTGATCCCCAAATTCTCGCGCGCCTTCTGGATGGTCTCGCCGACGTACTTCTTCGTATGCGGATCCATCGTCCCGGTGGGCTCGTCGAGGACCGCGATCTCCGGCTCCTTCATCAACAATTGCGCGATGAGAACCCGCTGCCGCTCACCCACGCTCAGTTCGAGGTGCGTCTTGGGCAGTATCTCCTCGATCTCGTCATCTGAGAAGCCCACACCCTGGAGCATGTAATGTACCTTCATCTTCGCAAGATCATCAGGCATATCCAACCCTATGCCGTGCGTGAGATTCGCCCAGACGGTCAATTTGGGGAATAAGGTATATTCTTGATGCAAGACCCCGACGAAATAGTGCTTCCAATCGGTCGTGCCGCCGGTGATCACGCCGTCCTTGACGAAGGTCCCGAGATCGGCTTTTGAGGCTTCATACCACTGCTCACCGATGCGAATCCAGGCGTAGCCCGCGGTGCTCGGCTCCAAATGACTGACGATCCGCATCAAGCTCGTCTTGCCCGCACCACTATGCCCGACCACACCGAAGATCTCATTCTCGTGGATGGTGAACGAGACGTCGTCCACGCCCTTAACAACACCACGGGACGCGGAGAGGTAATACTTCTTCACATGCTCGATGCGGATCTTCGGCTCGCCGAACTTCTTGTACTCGTCGCGCTCGATCGCACCCACTTCCCGCACGAAGTCGTCGATTACCGTCTTGGTATCGCCGTACTCGACTATTTCACCTTTATCGAGCCAGAGCGTCTTCTTCGCCAGTTCCTGGATCACGTACGGCCAGTGCGAGGTGACCACAAAGGTGGTGCCGCCCTTCGTGCTCTCGATCAGGGCTTTGTGCACGACCCGTGCCGTCTCATGATCGAGTGTCCCGGTGGGCTCGTCGGCCAGGAGGAGAATGGGCTGCAGCGCCATCTGCCTCGCAAGCACCATGCGCTGCTTCTCACCACCGCTGAGATCCCGTGTCGCGGGCATATTAGCACGGTGCAGCATCTTTACGGACTCCAGGATCTCATAGGCCCGTTTCATCTGTTTGCTCTTCGGGTAGCCCGCGCGCTCCAGGGCCTCGAGAACGTTCCAGACGACGCCCTCGTCACTGTAGAGTGCGAAGCTGCGCTGGAGCATGATCGCAATCGCGGACTTCAGCAGGCGCTGCATCTGATGATCTTGCCAGAAATTCACTTCCTGGAACTCAAAGACACCGCCGCACCGGCTGCAGGTCTTGCCGACGAAGCTCGGTCCTTCGACCCAGGAACAGGAGGGGCAGATAGCAATCCTGAAGATAATCTCACCGGTATCAGGTGCGTATTCCTTGCTGCCCCGCAACATACGTAGCAACACCGATTTGCCCGAACCACTCTTCCCGAGCAGCCCCAGCGGCTCTCTCTCCAGTATATCGACATTGACATTATTCAGCGCAATTTTATCCTCAAAAGACTTGCTCACACCGCGTATTTTAATAAAAACCTCACTCTCTTCGCCCATTTCTTCTCCGCCCCCTACCATCGCAGTTGCTATGCCTTTCACTCCCTGCACAGAGCATCACATACCTTTTGCCGCTCTTAGCATATTAAATTGGACTATTTTAGTTATAGCTACCTGTATTTTAGTACTGCTCAGCAGCCTTAAAGTTTTACCGCTTTTTCTTCAACACGATGATATCAGGTCGTGGGGGCGCTTTCGAGCCCGCAAATTCGCGCTTGCAGCGCTCACACAATTGCCGTGCGGTCAAGATCACGACCTCCTCGCTCCCCGGTAACTTCCGCGCATAGATGAACTCCGGCTTCACATCCACCGACGCGCTGATCTCCTCGAGCAGTGCAGTGATCTTCTCCCTGAAGACCTCGACCGCATCGACCTGGAGACCCCGGAGATCAGCGGCAAACCCGGTGCACCCGCAGGCCATGCCGAAGACCTTCGCCTCTGGCACAAACACGTTCCCGACCAGTTTCCGCAGCTCAGACTCGAGCTTCGTCCTTCCTTCTGTTATCGTCTCCGTCACTTTTTCTGCACCTTCACCACGTTCGTAGTCAGGTCATCACAATAATGGCAGGACTCACAGATCTTCTTGCACTTCTGCCACTGCTGGATGCACCCTTCCAAACGCTCGTTATCGATATAAAATGTATAGCTCAACTCTGCGGGGCAGTCAATGAGCTCGAGGATATTGCCCTGATACGACCGGTGGGCATAGGCGCGCATGCAGTTGACGATCCAGTTCACTGCGTTTGCCCTGCCCGTGATCTTGAAGTTATCGATCCCCAGCGTCTCGTACTCCTTCAGATCCTCAGGACGTATCCACGGCGACCGGATGAGTTGTGAGGGGTCGCGCACCCGAATTGAGATGCACTTATCGAAGTAGTAGTCGCTGAAGATGTTGGCTGATTGCGCGCTCATGAGCGGTGAGCGCGAGGAGGTGATATGGGAGAAGAGGTTGAAGTGCGCGTGCCGGAAGGGGCATTTGTAGAGGCAACCCTCGTTCACGAGCACCTTGATCTTGCACCGAACCGCCTTCAGGATCGCCTCGAGCATCGCGAAGTTACGGTTGATGTTCGTATCCACCGCGATGGTGTCGGCACCGAGCTCCTCGAAGAACTCCGCACGCTGCGGTGAATCCACGTGCGCAATGCAGGATACTACCGTCTCCATCGGATATTCGCGTAGCAGTTCAATGAAATATGGCTCTGCGACCGTCACGCCGTCGACCTCAGCCTTATTCAGCTCCTCGAAGTACCAGGTGAAGAGCTTGTAGCCCTCATGTGTCAGGTGATAGCCGCCCAGGCATGAGGGATTGATCACGATATTCAGCTTGATGTCGTGCTGGTGCGCGTACTCGGTCTGGGCTTTGATATCACTGATACGTGCGGAATGGAGCGTCGCCCGCCCGCTGCCGATCACTTCCGGCGCACCGGCCATATAGACCTCGCTGACCTCGTCGAGGCCTTCTGCCTCCTTCACCTCGATGATCTCCTGCAGCGCTTCGATATGCCCGGGGTGGGGCACATGGAATTTCATTTGAGTATCGTCAACGCCTCCTGCGTAAGTCGCTCGCAGTAGCCACACTCGTTACAGATCTTCTTACAGGACTTCCAGTGACTGATGCTATCGTTGAGCTTCTTATTGTCGAGATACAGCAGGTAGCGCAGCATTTGGGGACAGTCGAGAAGATCGAGCACGTTGCCGTCGAACGAGCGATGGGCGTAGTACCGCATACAGTCAATGATCCAGTTCACCGTCTTCGTCCGTCCGGATAGCTTGAAGTCCGTAATGCCGATTGCTTCGTATACCGCGAGATCTTCGGGCCGAATCCATGCGGACTTCACGATCTGCACGGGGTCACGCAGCCGGAGCGCGATGCATTTATCGAAATAGTAATCGGGCGCCCAGAGCGGTGTCCGCGGTTGATTGAGACTCGAGAGATGCGAAGCGAGATTGTAATGCGAATATCTGAACGGACATCGGTAGATGCAGCCCTCGTTCACGATCAACCGCACACTACAGTTCACCGCATTCACGATCCCTTCCAGGAGGTCGAAGTGACGGTTGATGTTCGTATCAACGGTGATCATATCAGCCCCGAGCTCGTCGAAGAACCGGGCACGCTGTGGCGATTCGACGTACGCCAAGCAGGATACAACGGTCTGCATGGGGTAGTCACGGAGCATATCCACGAGATAGGGCTCCGCAACCGTCACCGCATCAACGTTCGCTTTGTTCAGCTCCCTGAAGTACCAGGAGAACATCTTAAAGCCCTCGAACGAAAGATGGTGCCCGCCCGTGCAGGTGGCGTTCATCGTGAGGTTCATCTTGATCCCATGCTCGTGCGCGTAATCGGTCTGCTCGCGAATCTCATCGAGCAGAGGGGCATGGAGCACTCCGCGACCGCTCCCCATCACATCCGGCGAGCCGCCCATAAAGACCTCGTCCACCTCTTCCAGGCCCTCCGCCTCTTTCACCGCGATAATCTCCTGCAACGCGGCGAAATGCCCGGGATGCGGGATTTTTAAGCTCACCATCGCGCTGATTACCAGTAAGCACGCGCTCGTTAATAAGTGTTTGACCTTCGTCTCGCTCCGCTGACGAGCACACGAAAAGCAAGAATACGAAAAAAAGAAAAAAGTGGGGAAAAAATAAATACCCCAACTTTAGGCCGTCATCCTTAGTATGGGATGCGGTTCCTCTGCCTCGATGTCGTGCTCTGCCTTCGCCGCCTCTGCAATGATCATGTCCGCCATACCGACCAGTGGGAACACTTTCGGGGCATTCTCGATAGGCCCATAGAGCACGAAATCGTGCCCTGCCATGATGGGCATGAGACTTGAGGCAATATCGCAGATCTTGAAGACCTCCTGGCCCAGACCTTCCCAGCCCTGGGGGCCTTTGGTCGCGTGCGCCTTCCGGAATTCCTTCAGCCAGGTCCACGCAGATGGTGCGTTGTGGATACCCAGGCCGACCGGAAGCCCGTACTTCGATTTGACGGCAAAGCCTGCGGCGACCGACATGCCGGCACCTGAGCCAATGGGAAGTGTTGCCGCGTCAATCAGCGGCTTCGTGATGCCCAGATCTCTTGAAAAAGCGACTAAGCCTTTCTCAAAAGTCCCAGGATTCTCCAGCAGATCGATCTTCCCTGCGACCGTCGAATCCTTCGGGTTGAACGCGAGCACGATCGATGCAGATACCGGTGAGTTCTTGATCGCTGCAATCTCTTCCTCCGTGCAGGAGATGTTGATCGAATTGTAGATCGCCTTCTCCGTCAGGCCGACTTCGTCCGCGTACTTGAGTCCGAACGTCTTCACCTCAGCGACCGTAGAGTCGATCAGGAAGGGCACGTCACTGACTCCGGTACAGAATTCGATCTCCTTCTCCATCGCCTCGCCTGATTCCGAGAAGATCTGCATCACGCACGGATTGCCGGTTAAATCCGAGAACTCCTCCTGCTTCTTCAAGACGTCTTCCGCCGCTTTCTTGTCAAAGATGCCCTTATCCGGATCTTCAACCAGATAGTGCTTCGCATAGAAGATCGTGCCGCAGAGAACCGTTGCGTGTTGCCCTGGCTGGCCGCCTATCTTCATTCCCGCGATGTCAAATACCTTCTGGTCCTTATCAAATAGATACATCCTTTCTTCTTCCTCCTTTTTGTGCTATAGCATGAACAACACATACGCGACTATTCCGATTAGTGCGCCGTACAATAGGCCCATAATCAAACCTAGCTTCTCTCCCTGTCGCTGCCACAGCTCGCCAGCGACGAATTCCACGCGATCGTCCATGTTGTTGATGCGGGCCATCAGCTTGGGGTACTCTGGAGAGGCTATGCTTACCGGAACAGACAATTCCTTCAGCTCCTCCTCGAGCTCAGCTAACAGTTCTGCTTCGAGCTCCTTTTCCCGTTCCTTCTCTTCACTCATTTTTCTTCTCCTCTTTTACATCAGCAACTTCAGCCCGACTGAGAGAAAACTCAGGAATAGCCCGATGGCAAAGCCCTTGACGAAGCCGACCCAGAGTCCCGCTGCGAATCGATTATCACGACCAATCATGGTGATGAAATGCTTGAGCAGCTCGATTCGTGCCGTGATCAACGCAGTCTCAGGTGTATTTTGGATTACTTTCGCCATTTAGATCACCCCCAGGATGAGCGGCATCAGAAAGATGAACGCACTGATCAGCCCTGCGATGAGCCCGAGGAACGCGTTTCTGGAGAGCCCTGAGGTCAACTTTTGATCACGCGCGATCAACTGTGCCTTGTAGGTACATGCCTGCGCGGCCCGGTTGACGGTATCCATCGATGGCGAGGCAGGTCTGGCCAGCGGCATCGCTAATGCAGCACCCACGACCGCTTCCTCGCCGCCCAGCTTTACGATCAGCGGATCCTCCGGAAAGGCGCCGGGATCTTTTGCCTGTAGCTCCTTTACCTTCGCATTCAGCTTGCCGTAGTCCTCCTCACCCATCATATCAATGACTTCCACGATCTGCTCTCTGAATCGCTCGATCGCCTTTGTCGGCAGGTTCTCGATGAACGGAATGGCGCCTTTGGTCCCAATGACCTTATGCGTTGCAGGATCGATCCCGTTCTTGTACAGCGCCATGTGCGTTTCGCCGCTCAGGTGCCCGGGAACTTCCGCCCCGGCACAAATGATGAATCGGATGTTCGGATTTGAGACGATATTCGCCATGATCTTCTCCAACCCGATGTTCTCCGTCTTATCCGGTCCCTGGATGGCGACTCCTTTCAAGTGCTCGATATGGAAATACGACCCGTTTGAGGAGATGGCAACGCAACTCATCGGATCACCAACCTCGTAGTCACCGGTGATAAAGGGCCATCCATCCGGAACTTCTTTCTTCTCTGCCATGTTATACGCCTCCTAATGCTAAGAAGATCAGGGCGATGGCAAGGATACCAAAGGTCACGCCGAGCATGAAGAAGGTCGTGAACCCCGCCTTTGACATCATGCCCTCCCTGTTCGGCTGTGCGATCTTGAAACTGCTGGTAGGATCAAGGGTGTTCAAGAGCTCATCCACGGCATCCTCGATGACATCAAGCTGCTCCTCGAGCGGCGACATGCTCACCTTGTAGAACCCTGCTCGGGCCTCGCCGACCCGCATCAAGTCTGGATCCAGTACAACCCCACATTCATCACAAATGGTTATCATGTGTCTTCTTGTTCCTCCTTTAATCCAGCGTCGTGATCATTCCCGTGCCCACCGTCGCATAGCACTCGTTCATACAGGCTCTGATGAACTTCACGTAGAAGTACGCCCATACGATCAGCCCGAAGATGATGAGAGAGATACCGTCCCACGCGCCCAGGCCTCGCCCGAGCACGAACATCGCTGCTCCCAGGATAATGCAGATCAAACCCGAAATCTCTATGGAGACCATCCGTGTGCGCTCGCGTTGCTCGTCAGGTCCGAGACAGGCGTTGTACGGATGGAACATCCCCATCGCGGTAAAGATGAAGATGAATGCCGCGACGCCGGTCTCGAATACCCAGGTCACCACCTCGCCGAACTCCAGGGTACCGGTGATGATGGAGAATTGGAGTAAGACCGCCAGTGTGCCGGCTATGCCCAATTCGCCCATCGCTCGTATCAAATGCGGGATTTTCATCGCGATGTATTTCTCATCATTCCCGAAGTACCCGGAGACGAGGCCAATCACACCCATGACGATGGCCCCGATCAGGGCCGCGGGATAGATCCCTAATCGCGGGATCGCACCGTACTCGATGACCGCCAGGCCCATCAACGCCCCGATGAACCCATATCCCGTCCCCAGGACGCCGATAGAGGGCACGCCGGTGCCTAATCCGTACTTCGAGGTCTTCCGGACCGAGTCATTGCCCCAGAGTATCGCACAGACCAGCCCGATTCCCTTGATCACCGCGGGCAGTCCCGTGAAGATCACGACGATCGCGGCAATGACACCTAAGATGATCGCCATCTCTGTCTCTTCGAAGGGGTATTTGAAGGACAACCTTTTCTTCGGTGCTACTGCTTCTTCCTCTTCTTCCTCTACTGCTGCTGGTGTTACTGTCATATTATTATAGTCCTCCCAAACCTATCGTCGCAAGCACGACCACGATACCGGCGAGTAACGAGACGGCTAACGACGCGATGAGCGCTTTGGGCAGTCGCTTGAACTTCGGATCGTGGAATCCCTCGATCGTCCCGCGGATGTTGTAAGCTGCGAGAATCGCATTGGCCACGAAGATGGAGAGTGCAGCAATTGCCGCCGTGCCCGGTGTGAATTTGGAGTAGTTCAGCAGGGTCCAGTACATGAGTGCACCACCGAACCCACCGAAGAACCCACCCATAGTGCCCGAGACGAAGACCACGTTCGGTACGCCGTGCCCATCGGTCTGTGGGGTTTTATACTCCTTCTGCGACTCCTTGGTCACAGGATCCACATCCACACGACCGGAGATCGGGAGCACGCCACAGCCAAACGCATACAGGATATTCGCCATGAACATCACCACGCAGATCATGATCGTCGCACCGACCGCGCCTGATAGCGCGACCAGCCAGAGGCTATCGGTGAACGTCGCCACGTTTGCCGCGGTGAATAACCCGGTCAACGCCGCGCCGAGCATGATCTGAACGGTTCCCGTCGCAATCCCTGTTGCAGTGCCCATGGCCGCGGGGGCACCGCCCACTGGTAAGAGGTGTGCACCTAAACTCGCCAGTAACCCACCAATCACCACATATACCACGATAAATATCGCTATTATTGGGTCCATCTTCTTATCACACTCCTACGAAAGGTCCACATTTCGCTCGTACCCACCTAACGAAGATCACGTTGCCCACGACGAACGCCGCCACTATCAGAAGTCCAACGACGATGCCGCCGATCGCTGCCATATCGCCGCCCATGGTCAGGTTCGGTAAGAAGCCGCCGAGCATCATTCCCACCAGCGTCCGCCAGTTCTCGAAGAGAATGATGAGCCCGAAGGTCATCCCCGTACAGGGGCCACCGAACTTCGCGCAGAAGCTTGCAATGTCCTTCTGTGTCCGTATCCCGCATTCCGCGTATCGTGTGATCTTACCGTGGTACACCACACGTTTACCCTCACCGAACGGTCTGTCCTGGAACTCGCGCTCCGTTCCGTAATGCACATCACCGGTTGAGGATCCGATTGAGCCGACCGTAATGCCCCAGATGAAGCCCAGCAAGGGTAAGGCAAACGGATGGTTCAGCGCCGGATTCCCTGAGAGTGTCCCCACGTTGCTCTGAATGTATGCAATACTGGTAATACAGAACGTCGTCATAAACCCGTGCGTGGCAATAGGTAGCAGGTGGCCATAGAACACATCGAGATAAATAGGCTGTGAGAATCGCTTCTGCGCCGCTGTCCTGCCGCAGTGCGCGGTCGTCGCGAAGATCATGTGGATAAGCGCGGCTCCTGCGACACCCAGAGGGATCGCAACGACCGCGGCCTTCCACGGAGCATCAGGAACCAGGGGTTCAAGCTTCAGCAAGAACATCCAGGCGATGGTCCCTGCGACCGCGCAATACATAGCATTCGATAGCGGCTCACCGGAAATCGCTTTGTTAAAGAATCGATGTACCTGACCGACCTGTGCTGCCAGTTGCACCTGCGAGTTTGGATTGCTCTGAGATCCAATATCTGACTCGATGTCCTCGAACGTGCACGCAATGAACGCCAGGAACGCTATCACTAACATCCATGCAAAAAGCAACACTACTTGTAGCATGAATGAGAGATTGCGGGAGTCCTCTTAAAAAGGTTTCTCTTTTTCGCTACGCCACGGTGAGCAAAGATGGAGGTAGAGACGAAGTACCTTTCGGTTTGGATGACGGGTGTTACCCAAACGGGTTTGCTATGGCCCGCACCGCACGCTCGCGCTCACGAATGGACATACAAAGCAAGCGAGCTCACGCCACGCCGCAACGCAGATAGTCACTCGCGGCGCGCGTGCGCACCGAGCAAAAACGAAAGGTTTATTTCGCAGCCGCGGTGTCTTATATGTTTTACTTACGTACACAGGGGTAGGGGATGACCAGTCAAGGATGGGCCTTTTTAAGAAGAAGCACAAGCCAAAAGTGCTGAAATCCGAAAAGATCAGTTATTCTGATTTGTATTTCACTTTACGGCTGTCTCGTGGGGAGATGTCCATCAAACCGCTCTTCATTGTGGCCAGTGTCGAACTGGGAAACAGCACGACGAAAGCGATCCTCACGGCCACGGACCTGGAATGTGGACGGACGTATATTCTTGCGAAAGCGGTGCGGATGACGCGGGAGGCGCTATCGAAGCGTGAGGTTTTCTGCCATACCATCAGCCTGGTGGACCTCTCTGAGGACTCGATAGCGAACCTGGTGAAGGAGACCCTGCTGGAATGCACGCACTCCGCAGGGCTCAGCATCGAGGATGTGCAGTTCGTGGTGCGATCCACCGGCGTGACGGCCTGTTTCGAGACGATCAATGAGGTAGCAGGCGTGATAAAGGCTCTGGCAAGGGGCTGTCTGCTCGCGGGTGTGCCACCCCGGAAGATGGTCTCGCCCATGGGTATAGAGAATATCGTCCCTGAATTGCGGCCCTTCTCGCGCCTCGATCGCACCTACTTTGACGGCGCGGTGACCGGGAACATTCCACCTGGCGGTGAGTCGATTGTGGGTAACGAGATGGAAGGCGAGCTCGTGACGGCGGGACTAAAGGAAGCGGCAAAATGGTTGGCGGTGGATTACCGCAACCCGGTGCTCTCACTGGATTTCGGCACGACCCTCGCCGGTCGCATCACCGATGCAAACACGCCCTACGCGCGCGTGATCGGGAGTTATTGTGGTCTGGCGGGCGCCATTCCGGACGCCCTGGTCTCGAAGGTGATCGCTGTGGACTTCCCTTCGGTGCTCGATCTGGCGCTGAAAAGCGTGCCGGGGAAGCGGCTGAAAAAAAGTGAGAAGCAGCGTTATGTGGAGGAGATCCGCGAACAGCTCTGGATCGGTCGAGTGGCAAGCGGAGCTACCAGAGTTGGCGGCGTTCCCGTGAACGTGGATGCGGCAGAGCGGAATAATGTCGTGCTCATCGGGGCCGACGCCGGGAAGAACCTCTCGAATCTACCAGCAATCGCGGATATTGGGGCTCGGCTCGTGACTGATGTTGGCGTACAAGCCCTGCTTCCGGTGATCGATGAGCTGGCCGCATGCGTCACCATGGATCTGGTGCGGATCGCGAAGGAGGAGGATTTGATCCTTAAGCATACTAAGATCGGGATCACCGGACGCGCAGGCATCACGGGCAGGAAGCCTGATCTCGTCGTGAAGCAGTTAAGCGATCTGTTTGGGCGCAGCATGGACTCGGAGGTCATCTTTGCCGACGATGCGCTGGCTCGCGGTGCTGCGGTCCTCGGCCGCTGCATGCATCAGTTCGGCACCATGAAGAATCCGATCGGGGGGGTTCAAGGTCATGGCTGCCTCTTCGGCCAGCGGGTGAAATTGCAGAGAAAGTAACTATCTATATATAAATGAGTCCTGCGAACATTAGGTTATTGTAGCACGGAGCATGAGGTCATGGAGATAAAGGTGGAAGGTGGTGATGAATTTGCTAACGTCTCATATGAGAAGATCAGCAGGGATACGTTCCGGGATTTGGGTATCGGATCGAGCATCGATAACGCTTATCTGTATTTAAATCCTGAAGAGCACGTGTTCATCATATCGATCACGATCGGACGGGTGGCAAGCCCGGTAAGAGTGGGCGATGTCGCCAGTATCGAGAAGAATACGCTCCGGATCGGCGATGAGAAATACGCGCCTAAGCTGCTCTCCTTGTTGTGGGACAGGTTCGGAAAGCGCGCACAGCAGTTGAGCAGACTGGTGATCGAGCTGGACGTGGAAGAGAAGGAGCTAACTGCGTTAACGGAGCTGGTGATCTACGATCCGCGCGAGGATCTCATCGCGCGCATACTGGATGCCATCGATAGAATCCTGCCTGAAGGTGCCCGGGTTCGGTACCCCATACCCGCAGATCATGCCGTTGCGATCATTGCCTCGGAGGACGCGATCAGCGAGGAGTGGAAGCAGCGAGCGATGGAGCTTGTGGGGCCAAAGGTGAGCTAATGAATGTACAAGATCATGATGTTTGAGGGTGGCGTGTATAAATTCAACGAACTCAAAGAGCTCGTCGAGGATATCGGCGGGTTCATACTTCAGGAATCGGTCATGCAGACCGAGACCATGCTGCACATGGCCTTCCCTGAGTATGAAGAGCGAACCATCAGGAACAAGATCAAGGATCTAGGCGGTAAATTCAAGGAGCTGCCGCTGGCCGGAACTGAGATCATGGTCGTTTCGCCCTCGCTCGGCAAGCATCACGCGGTAAATCCGATGTGCGATGTCGCGGAATATCTGAGGCGGCAGGGCGCGATCACGATCGTCATGGGCCTGGCGCGGGGGGTAGGGAAGCGTATCGCGCAGATCACGGTGGAAGAGAAGAAGATCATTGAAGAATCTGATGGCGCCGTCTTTGTCTTCGGCAACTTTAAGGAATGTATCAGCGTGAAGGCTAAGCTCTGTGAGCAAGTAAACGTGCCCTACCTTATTGTGGGGGGGCCGCCAGATCTCGAGTTGCCACACTACTCGGGCGGTGTAGGCCGACGTACTGATCGGCTGCGAAGAGCAGAAGATATCGAATGCCTCGAGCGCATGACGACCGAACTCGATAAGAGACTCAATGAGAAGCGACAAGAGGTAGAAGAGGATCCATTGGCAGCTAATCCGCTCTTTGTGAAGGAGATGATCGAGATGATGGTGCCATCCAAAGCCGGGGAGGAACTGCCTATCACTGTCCAGCTGGACGGTTTACGCGTCAGTATCGACGAAGAAGAGCTCGGGAACATAAAAACCGTTGAGATAGGAACACGAAAGCTCTCTGAAATCGCGGAGATCAGGAAATCGCTTTTTAAGGGCTATCTGGTGAAGATACGACCGGAGTCAGAGGTAGGGTGTATTTTCTAACCAGGGAGACCCCTGCCTTTCCACTGGAGTGGCTGCTTGTTGTACCTCTCAGGGGATAGTCTCGAGATACTGCTCAAAATCCTCGTATATGATGTTCCCCACGACAATAACGTCTGCATACCGCGACATCTCCTGAGTGGTCTCATGAGAGCTGATGCCTCCGCCATAGAAGAGTGTTGCATGGGTTAAGACCTCGCCCACAGCCTTCACCACTGCTGGATCGCCGTATTTTCCGCTGTACTCCACGTAGACGATGGGAATCCCGAGATAGTTCTCTGCGTACTGCGCGTAGGCAACCACCTCTTGAGGAGTGAGTATCGTCGTGGCCCTGGTGAGCTGCGCGACCGCTGAGTCAGGATTGAGCACAATGTATGCCTCAGCATAGACCTTCTCCCAGTTCACGGCATAATTCTGGATCCAGTCTTTGTGCTTCCCGACGATCCATTGTAAATCGCCGGTATTCAGCACCAGCGGTACGAAAATGAAATCAACATCGTCGTCAAGAACGGCCTCCGGGGTTGCAGGTTCCAGAATCTTCGGGATGTCAAATGCTCTGAGCTTCTCGATTAACCGAGCGACCTTCTTGTCGGTGATGTTCTGCGTGCCCGAGATCATAAGAGCATCTGTTCCGCTGTCCACGATCCGGCTCAACTGCGCGTCTGAGATATGCTTGTCAGGATCGAGCTTTGTAACGTGCTTCCACGTAGACCATGGCGGGATTTTTGCAGGACTCATCTCTCGTTCACACTCACACTGTAACGGTCGTTGGGTTATAAATCACGCTGCTTCCTCTTGAGATCGAAGACCCGCGGATAGTGTCGATAATACAATACAATACAAACATTATACTCAATAGCAGTCCAGGAGGGCTGCGCTTGTTAGGCCTGGGATAGTGATAGAGACGCTCTTTATTACCGCATTTTTAGGAGCAGGACGTTTATCTTATCACCATGGTACCCCAGCACTCCACCTTCGGTATAGCTTCTCTTCACGCCTCTATGCCCTTTCCGGGGAGGATGCAGCCTGAATATGGGTTTTATGCCCTGAGCTGCCAGCTCCTTCATCGTTATTTGGCCGCTCCTCAAGGCCTGCGCAAGCTCAGTGAATGACGATACGGACGTCTTATCACGAATAATCTCTTCTGATAGCCTTTTACCGCCTGTTACACGGCCGCGATTGCGCAGCAGGGTCTCAAGCATCTCTTCTGAGATCTCGCCCCAGGCCACATAATCCTTCACCTTTCGGATCATCCCGCGTGAATACTCGTTCTCTTCAGCTACCACACAGTGATTGACCCTGTGCAACCGGAGGAGCTCGAGCGTATACTTAATCTCAGGGCGGACATTCACATCTCCACGTATTCGAATAATTGCGAACATTGCTCTTTATCTATCACTCCACAGTCTTCATGAGCGAGGTCTTGCGTAGCGCGTCGTAGGTGGCGTAGGCTTGATTGAAGGTCGTCCTTGTCTGCCCTTTCGTTTGCCCCCAAACGTCCTTAACACCTGCGAATTCGAGGACGCGCTTAGGGACGTCCCCGGTGGCCAGGCCTATGCCTTTTGGTGCAGGTTTCAGGGTAATCACGACGCTGCCCGCTTTCCCATCGATTTTAAAAGGAATCGAATGAGTCTCACCGCAGTTACACTCCCACGAGCCGCACCCACGTGTGATATGCGTAATCCCGAGCTTCGCGGCTCTCACCGCTTTTACTATTCCGTTTCGCACTAATGCGTCCTTTCCTAACCCGATCCCCATATACCCATCGCGATCTCCTACGATGGCACATACCCGGAATTTGACACGGCGACCGGAATCGGTCATCCGCTGCACCAGATTGATATCCAGAACCTCCTCACTCAGATCGGGCAGCAGTGTGTCTACAATCTGGTATTCTTTTACCGGATATTTTGATAAGAGCGCCGCTTCAATCGTGGTGATCTCGCCACTCTGGACGAGCATGCCCAGCCGTGTGGCAGGCTTCCACTCTTTTACTGCGCCCTCTTTATCATCATTGAATCGCTGTCTCGGTCTTCTCCCACTCATTCTGTATTTTTGTCCCCCTCGCTCTCACTAATAGCTTCTTTAACAGCTCTGACCTGCTCGATATATGATGCATCATCAGTGAATGCACCTATTTGCTGGCCTGAAACCCGCTCTTCAGACGGGAACACGACAGGGTCATGAGGGATATTCATCCCACTATCAATGGCTCCTTTCAATGCTGCGTAAACGTTGGATCCATGTATCGGTGTCTGGCGGCCTATATCGAGAATCCCGTGCTCGTAGCCCGTCTCGCGCGCACGTTTCCCAAACACGAGCCCGGTCAAGTAGGCGGCGGAGCAATTTGATAAGCTACCTTTATAACCTAACCTCACCAATTCCGAGGAATTCACGGTGATGAGCGTATTATCCCCGACTGGCTCGGTCGAGATAAGTTGCATTCGTATGTATCGATTACTCTTCCGCACGACGACACGAGGAATCCGGCTCAAGAGCAACCGAAGCCGGCGTCGATAATCGGTCTTCCCTTCCCGTCTGCGGCGGAAGGGCACGCGGTAGGTTGGACTCCCTGCTTTCACCATCTGTTATTTTATGCCTCCTCCCGGGCGAGCAGCTCATGGGCGGCTATATAATCGTTCAGGTGTGCAACGTTCCTGAAGTCTCCACCATTCGCCTTGTTATAGAGCATACGATACGCGGTTTTATCAATAGACTCATCAGCACGCAACTCCTTCAAGCGGCGCCTCAGCGCGCGGATCTTGGACATCCAATGCTCCTTCTTGTTTGTCCGTGCCCCCCGAGCACCCTTTCTGCTGCCATGACCTTTGCGCCGCCCCATAGACTTCTGCCGCGCTATTACCCGAGTCCTTCCTCTGCTAATACCTTGCTTCTGGATCTTCTGGATGACGCCATCTTCGATCAGGCCTCGGATATCGTCGCGTGTTATAGCCTCCGCTACGTCCCCCCCTGCTTCCGGGTCGATCCAGACACGGCCCAGCCCTACATGGAGGACCGTCGCTGCGATTCTCCGCTGCTTCGTGAGATTGACCATCAGTCTTATCCTATCACGCTTTTCAGACCTTTGCTACACCCGTCATGCCGTCGCGGGTGCCAAGAGGTTATCAAGACCCTTCTTTACTATTCCTACTTTACCTATATCTTTTTTTAATCCTGAGAGGGCAGACTCTAGGGACTGAAACCCCGTGATGTGCCACCGTTCGAGGAGCTCGATATCGAGCTCAGAGACCACTGCAAGGTCTATCTTCTCCATCACCTTACGAATATAAAACGCTTTGTGGCCCCCCAGCACAAATAGTGTTTGGATAGCTTTCTCAGCGGCGGCATAAGTAGGGTAGGTATCCATCCACCGGGCGAAGAGCTGATCGCCGACGCCTTCGGGGCATTCAGCGACGAGCAGCAGAGTTCCGCCGGGGGTGACGGCTCGGTAGCAGTTCTCAATCGCTTTGGCAGCTTGATAGAGATTTCTATCCTTTGGTGATCCGCCGGCGCTGACAATAAGCAGATCGTAGAGCGCGTCTGAGGTGCGGCAGAAGAGCGCGCGAGCATAAGCAACACCCTGCAGGAACGCTCGATCAAAGGAGCCTGCGTAGGCCTGATCAACATGATCAGGAGCTGAGCAGATCACGTTAAGGATGAAATCGGGAGGTGCAAGGTGCGCTGCTTCCATCATATCGAGATGGACAGGGTTTCCTTCGAGGTTCGCCGTCCTGGCTTGCTCGTGGACAAGCAGTGCATGGTTCGCCTGGATGGTCTCTCGCGCAGCAATCCCCGGGAGGATGCTCTTCCGCCCTCCCCCGAACCCCGCGTAATAATGCAGGGTAATATCACCCGTCAAAATCTTTATATCCGCGTTCATGTAGACGCTATTGAGCTTTACGGGTGTGCCCCGGCTGGTCGTTCCAACAGCGGTTAGATCAGGAGCATCACCGTCATGAATGCTGAACGGCAGAAGCCCGAAGTAGTTGCCCAGTATGCGGTGCATATCAGCATCAGAGGGTGGCTGATGAGTCCCGCAGGCGACCAAGACCGTTATACGGTCCCCAGCATCTTCCCCCAGCTCTTCTATTAACGCAGAGAGCATGAGTTCCGTAGGTGCAGCTCGGGTATGATCATCGACCACGATAACGATCGAGGGCGCAGCCTTTCTGGCGGCAAGCTCGTGGAGCGGTAGCGTCCCAAGCGGATTTCTAAGTGCCGCTCTGAGGCACTCTAATGGCGGGAGCTTTCTCTTGTTGGGGTCGTCTTGAGCCTCGATGTCCAGCACGTCAGCCTCGAGCTCGAACTCAAGCGTGCCGTGTCCGTACGGTAGCTGGATGTGTGGCATGGTATGGTATAGTTATTCTATGGTTTTTGGGCATTAAATCGTTTTAGACACGCGCGGAGGGCCCCGCCAGGCAATCTCCTCGGGAGACGTCGATGATCCCAAACAGCATGATCAGAGGAGAGCTCTTGGGTTACGAAAGCGTGTTCCAGTGGAAAAGTGGGGGTCTCCGGGTTGAGAGTTAGGCTGGGCGAGGGAAATAACTTCGTGTGAGGGGGCGGCAACCTAAATAAGCGGTCGAGGTTGCTTCTCTTCCGGGAGCACGGGTATTCGCATGGTATTAACCACGAGTGGTGAATCAACCTCCTTCGCGCGCTCGAGCAGTACTTCTTTGCCCCTGGTGGTGAGTGCGAAGATCGGTATTGCGGTACCAGCCTGTAGCAGAGCTTTACGTGGCGCGAGCTCGCGAATATGCGCCGAGGCGCACGCGGTGATCAGATCTACGGTCTCGCAGAGGGCTTCTGTGGCGTCGCGAGCGATACCCGTGAGATGCACGCCGAAGAGCAGGGCTGAGGAGCTGAGGGCACGGCAGCGCTGCGCGGTCGCCAGATCCGCAACGGTGACACCCACGCTTGTATGGCCGGAGTCAAGCGCGTTTTGCAACCCGGCGACCTGATCTATTCGGGGCAGATCGAGTACCACGCCGCCATGCGCCTCGATCTTTTGGATAATGCCTTTTACCGGACAGGTCTCGATCACCCCGCTCAGGCGCGCACCGATGCCCTGGACCAGCGAGGGATTCGAGGTGATCACCGTCCCGGCCCCTTCGCAGACGGTAACGGTGCTATCGAGCAGGTGACGGCGGAGAGCGGTCATGAAGGTTTCGGAGGCGCCGAACCCAACAAACGTATCCAGCTCCACGATGCGGTCTTTGGTGCAGAGTCCGAAGTCCCGGATCCTGAAGGCAATATTTTCTCTTATACGCTCCTCTGTGAGCTCAGGAATACCACGCATCTTCTCCCACAACCGGCAATACCGGATCAGGGGCTCGCTGACCTCGACCACCTCGCCGTCTTCAACGACGATGCGAGCTCGACCCAGAGCTTCAAAGACGTGACGTTCCTTTGTCATCGTTTTGTGTACGTAACTCTAACTCAGGCAGAAAAGTTAAAGGTAGAGTGGGCGCTTGAGTTACTTACCGCAGAGCTTTGATCTTTAAATCACCACGGTGCGCCATGAGGTTGGACTTAACGGGGGAGGCAAGGGATGCGATCGAGCGAGCAGGTGAGGTGCAGTATTCAGCTATTAATAGGGCTAATGGCATCTCGCCTGATGCGTTCTTCTCGCTTCTGGAAGAGCTCCTCCAGTTCATCCTGACCTTTGAGGAAGCGATAGGGATGCAGGGTGCGCGCAGCCGCGTGGGTGAGCGACTTCACGAGGCGATCAGCTCGACCAGGACAACGGTGGAGCAGCATCTCGCAAATCAGTACTTCTCACTGTACCTGATCCCCACGGACACAGCCTACATCTTGATGGAGAACTACGAGCTGGAGCGGCTGCGCTTGCGGCTCACGAGCAGCTATCGGGGGTACGATTTCACGGTGTTGCGATTCTTGCTGACCCGTGTGGTTCATGAAGACACGCATGCGCATCTCCACAGGACGGATTATGCGCGGTTGTTCGCGGAGCTGGTGGATCACACGCAGGCCAGGCTGGAGGATGCTCAGCTCCCCGCGCGGGTGACACTGCGAGAGGCCCCGGAGGACTTGACGGCGCCGATGTTTCTGAAGGAGCGTGAGGAGGTGGCGGCGCGAAACATGCAACGCTTTGCCTTGAACGCGTACTTAAAGGAGTTTTACGAGCGCAATCCCGCGCGGTATGGCTTGCTGGGCGTGCCGCTGTTTCTGCCGCCGCATCCCGTGGTCGTCGAGGAGATAAAGCGGGCAACGCATGGTAAGGTAGCGTTTAGGAGCGGATTCGTGAGCAGTTATCGTAAGGTCCTGGCTGAGTATGTAGGGGCTATAGCGTCGAGTAAGGACGGCATCTACGAAAGCGCGCGGAGGTACCTGCAATCGCGTACCGAAGCGCTGAGAGCCCAGGCGCAGCAGTGTGTGGAGGGCGATTACAGCGGTGTGAAGGCTCAGGAGTGTGAGCTCGTCTGGCGGCCGGGGCGCGGCATGAAGGTATAGGAGCACGGAAATGGACGTCAGGAACATGCTCAACGAGCGAGGGATACGACCTGAGCGACGTCTCGGCCAGTACTTCCTGGCGGACGAGGGTGTTGCAACGCGAATGGTCACGTATGCCGCAGTGACGCGTAACGATATCGTTTTAGAGATCGGAGCAGGCGCGGGGAGTCTTACCGAGCACCTGAACCGGGCGGCGAAGAGGGTGTATGCGGTGGAGAAGGATCAGGCACTGGTGGCGCTACTCAGGGTGCGGTTTGAGACGGAAGCGAGTGTAACGGAGATACTGGAAGGTGACGTGCTGGAGCTCCCATTACCGGTGTTCGACAAAGTGGTCTCCAGCATACCCTTCATGATCTCAGCGCGGCTCACGTACAAGCTCCTGTGCCGTGAGGCCGGTTTTGGGCTCGCTGTGCTGCTGGTGCAGCGGGAGTTTGCGGAGAAGTTGGTGGCGGCACCTCGGGCGAACGCATACGGCCGTCTCTCGGTACTGGCACAGGCGCTTACGGATGTGGCGATTTTGGAGACGGTACCACGTGGAGCGTTCTATCCGCCAGCACCGGTGATCGGGGCGGTGGTGCGGCTGCAGGAGAGCGAGGCGAAGAGGGATCGTATAGGAGATAAGGCGCAGTTCTTCGAGTTCGTGACGGCGGCATTTGCGCAGCGGCGGAAGAAGTTGAAGGCAATTTTTACGGGCAGGTTGGGGGAAGAGCGCGCGACGTGGGGGGAATTACAGCAGCGGCCGGAGGAGCTGACGCCGGAGGCGTTTGTACGACTGGCGCAGTGGCTCACGAGTGAGCATTAGACCCCAAGCATCATTCTGAGCGTGTTTCTGACCGCAGGTGCCAGGCCGATCATGAGGAGCGCGAGCAGCACGAGATACCTGAGCGCTCCTTCCTCCTCTTCAGTGAACTCTGTATCGAGCACGTAGAGAACGGGGAGGAGAATCCCGAGCTTGAGGAGATACATGCCCGCGGCGGTGCCCGTATATTCGACAATCAGCCCTTCGATCACGTGCTTGCCTGCGTACCCGAGCAGATCGATCCCGATGTAGGATGACGTGGCGTCGAGCAGATGTGCAGCAATAACGGCGAGATTCAGGCGATCGGAGAGGAATCGGATGTTATATTTCGAGGCGAGCGCATAGATCGCACCGGTGAGCGCGGTGGCGATGCCAATAACGGCGACGGGCACCCACGGCACCTCGATGCTCGCGAACCAGATCAGGAGCGCGAGATTAGCAAGGCACCAGAGCAGCCCGAAGAGCCCGAACACGTGCGTGTATTGTATGTTCACGACGCGGCGTGCTTGCGCGATCTGCACGGCGAGGATGAGTAGGAAGAGGCAGCAGCCGAAGAGGAGGAAGAAGATGAGGGGCGTGATGAGCAGGTAGCTCAGTGGCGGCCTCACGAATTCCGCGTCCTCGATAACACGCAGTGTCGCACCGACCACGATATAGGGCACGACAGCAGCAATGAACCGCCTGTCGATCTGGATTTTGAGCAGCTGCAGCAGTTTCAAGGTGAGGAAGAGGAAGGCGACGAGGACGAGCGCCCATGTGATGGTGTTCACGGGATTATAGCCGGTATCGTGGGTGATGGGTTGGATGTAGTAGGTGGTGATAAACTCGCGGAGTGCGTCGATCATCCTCTTCACGGATGTAAAATATTGAGTAGCGAGATGGAAAAGGTTAGGGAAAGGTTAAATACGAACTCGGCCAGAACCTAACAGTGAGGTGGCGATAAAAGGTGAAGGATAAAATACCCGTCAATATCCCCACGCTCCATGACCTCTTGCGGCTCACGGAAGAATCAAAAACAGTCAAGACCTTCAGCTTTTACGCGCCCGAGATTGCCGGGGGATGCCAGCCCGGGCAATTCGTGATGGTCTGGGTACCTGGCGTCGATGAGATACCGATCTCCATCGCGCTGGCTTCGAGGGACGGTACGCTCGAGCTGGCCATCGCGGATGTCGGGGACTGCTCGCACCGCCTGCATGAGTTGCACGAGGGCGATCTCGTGGGTCTGCGCGGGCCTTATGGTAACGGCTTCACCATCACGGGCGATCGGATCTGCATGGTCGCGGGCGGCTATGGCGCCGCGCCACTGCGGTTCTCGGCCGCAAAGGCACGAGCACAAGGCCGGGCAGTTACGGTTATTCAGGGCGCGCGATGCGCTACCGATCTCCTTTATGTCCGAAGTTTTGGCGATCTGGGCTGTGACGTGCGTGTGGCGACGGAAGATGGCTCGCAGGGCCGGTGTGGTATGTGCACGGACGTGCTGGAAGCGATCTTGCATGCGGGTGCGGCGTTCGACTTAGTGCTCATCTGCGGGCCAGAGCGGATGATGCAGCGTGTGTGTGAGCTGACGCAGAAGGCACAGATACCCACGCAACTGTCAGTGGAGCGGATCGTGAAGTGCAGCTGCGGCGCCTGCGGTGCGTGTGACCTTGGTGGCTATCTGGTGTGTAAAGACGGGCCGGTGTTCACGGCCGAGGTAATGGCGCAGACCGAGTTCGGGCGCTGGAAGCGTGCGAAGAGCGGCAAACGCGTCCCCCTCGTTCCGACGGTGGTAGCGGGATCCGAGCTTCTTTCATCACCTTTGCCTGATTTCAAACCCGTGGCGGAGCCGCTCCTGCAGACTATGGTATGTGGCATCGCCTTCTCCAACCCGTTGATGAACGCTGCGGGTTTCGGGTTCTCCGGTCGCTTATTATACCGGTACGCAGCAGCGGGTGCGGGCGCGGTGGTGACGAAATCGGTGGGCCTGGAAGAGCGCGAAGGCTACCCCAACCCCACGTTCCTCGAGCTGGAGCCGCGGAGCTACGTGAACGCGATGGGGCTGCCGAATCCGGGCATCCGGAACTACGGGATCGAGCTGGAGGAGGCGCGGCAGTCGAACGTCCCGATCATTTTGAGCATCTTCGGCAAGAGTGTGGAGGAGTGTCGCGAGGTGGCGAAGATCGCGCGCGAGCGCGGGTATCCGGTGGCGATGTACGAGTTCGACGCCTCGTGCCCGCACTCGGAGTTCGCGGCGGTCGAGAACAACCCGCCACTGCTGAGTGCGATTGTGAAGGCGATAAAGAAGCTGGTGCGGCCGAAACCGCTGGCCGTGAAGATCTCGCCCAATATCGGCGCGCCGGTCGGTTTGGCGCTGATCGCGGAGCAGGCGGGCGCAGACGCGATCACGGCGATCAACACGGTAATTGCTCGTCCGGTGGAGCAGAGGCGTGAGCTACCGTATTTAGGGAATCCACTGGGCTACGGCGGCAAATCGGGCAAGGATCTGACGGTGGGCGGGAAGCGGATCGTGTATGAGCTTTACCGGGAATTGAAGATACCGATCATTGCGGTGGGTGGGATCTTTAGCGCGCAGGACGTGCTCGATTATGCGTGGAACGGTGCCTCTCTGTTCCAGATCGGGAGCGCGTTGGTGGGCGAAGGGCGGGAGGTTTTCGGACGAGTTAAGCAGGATTTAACGGCATATCTCCGCGCCAACGGCTATCAAAACATCAGCGAATTGGTGGGTGATGCGCATCGAAGGTGAACAATGCCTGTGATGTGACTATACTGAAGCGGTAAAGCAAGGAAAGACGCTATGGGAAAAGAGATAACCGTTTGGTTCGACATCGAGGGGGACTACCTCGAGGGTAATTTCGAGCGCAGAAAGGGATATTTCAGGGAGACGGAGAACGATGCGGTGATGGAGAAAGTTGATGAGGAAGGGACCGTTATTGGGTTCTCAATCCTCCGGGTGAGTGCGTTAAAGGAACGGAAGCCGATTTCAGTGCCTCTGCGGTGAGTCCTAACATATAGCTTATCATTTAAAGAAGGCAGGCAAACCTCAATTTTAGGAGCCCTCTTAGCGTTCCACGAGTTCTTCCGCGAGTTCTTTACACTCCTGCTCGAACTCCTTCACTGTCGTTTTCGCGAATTTCGGCAGCTTTAGTGCGGTGAGCAACTCGGGGATGTGCTCGGCGATCAGTTTTGCATCTCGCACCCGATAAATGACCTTGCCGCCGCTCTTCAAGCCGATGATCGCATCCATTTCTTTTGGAGGAACATTTTCCCCCTTATTGCTGGCATCACCTTTTACCATTTTTTCGCTTTGCGCCTCATTGGTTAGTTGATATTCTATACTATACATTTTGGTCGAAGTAGTGCAAGAGGCGGTTTTACGCTTTTAAGCATATCCCGTCATCCAATATGCTCTAGCAGTACGTCGATTTCCGCAGTCGAAAAGCCCAGTTGACGCAGTACGAGCTTCATGTACTTCGGGGTCAGTTCGCTTTTCGCCATTACTACGGGCGCTCGATAGACCCGTCCGTCTTTTTCGCGTTCAAAGATTGCGTGGCTGGTTCCGCGTTGTCTGATGAATCGTGCGCCGCCATATGTAAGAAGCTTGATGAACTTCTTACTGGACATCGGCGGGAATCGTTTAGACACCGGCACTAACCTCAAAGGCGATAGTTTCCGAGTACGTCCAATCCTGCGCCGATCGCACCTGCTCGACACCCTCAAGGAGGAATTCGCGGAGAACGTCAGGAGTTACTGGTTGTATCTCGTGCTCGAGCTTCAGCTCTTTGATGTACGCGAGGTATTCTTCACAGGCATCTCGCAGCATCTTTCGTGCATCCTCAATGCTCTCACCCTGACTCGCGACATTGAGTTCGAGACATAATGCCACGTAATAGTTTCCAGCTTTTTTGAGTAAACCCGTCAGGTGCATGGGATCGCTTTAACCTCTGTAATAATATTAAGACACGAGGATAGTAATATAGTTTTGACTCCGGCGCGCCGCTTTTGGATATCTCACGCTGCTATCACTCAGCAAGGGACGTGCTCGACCATGCACGGAACGGCGCCGCTCTGTTCCAGATCGGGAGCGCGCTGGTGAGTGAAGGTTTTAAGGTTTTCGGACGAGTTAAGCAGGATTTAACGGCATATCTCCGCGCCAACGGCTATCAAAACATCAGCGAATTGGTGGGTGATGCGCATACATAGATAGCTAGGGCGGCCAAGGCTGCTAAGATATTTTCAGTTATACACGTGACGATAACGCTGTTCCGTTTCAACCTGGGGTTCAACATGAATGGTTGGCTCGACTTTCAGCTCCTTTCTAATAGCTTCTTCCACTGTAGTCACTAAGTCGTGCGCTTCTTTCAAATTCATTTCAGAGGGGAGTTTACAATGAAGCGTTAATTCGACATGGTCGCCGTATCGATGTACATGTACGTGATGAATGCAGGATGCAGACGGCGCAATGTTCTGTACCAGGTTTCGTATTTTCGCTTCAATTGTCGGATCGGGTTTTTCGCCAAATATCGAGCTCACGGCACCTTTAAAAATCCCATACGTCGCGTACAGGATGAGTGCTGATACTGCTATGCCCATAACGCCGTCAATCCACCACAGATGTGCACCGGCTAAGGCGCCAATGACAATCAAGCCCGAAGCGATGGCATCACTGCGGTGGTGCCAGCCATCTGCTATGAGCGCCTGCGAGTCGATTTTTTTACCCGCCCACAGTGAAAACTGCGCGAGGCTTTCCTTTACAATAACGGAGATGCCAAACACGATTATAGCCCGTAGGGTAAAATTAGCTGCCTGATAGATCAGCAATCTCATGATCGATTCCTTTAAAAACGTAAAGCCGACAACGGCGAGCAGTGTGCCAATAATGATTGCCCCGATTGATTCCGCCCGGCCATGGCCAAACGGATGGTGCTCATCTGCTGGTCGCGCCGCGATCCAGAAGCTCACCAGGATAATGAGTGAGGTGAACGTATCTGACATGGTATGCCATGCATCGGCGATCATAGCTACAGAACCGGATTTTATACCCGCCCAGTACTTAAGCCCGAAGAGGAGTACGTTAATGCCGATAGAAAGCAAACCTTCAGTATAGCCAAAACGCTGCGGTTTAAGGCGCATCGAGTTCTACCTATCCTTCATCGGTATATTCTTCCTCATTAAGTAGTAAGCGCCTCATTTACCTGCCCTTTTCTCTCCCAACACCGTTTTCGATCGAAAATGGTACAAATGGCGTGACCACCCATCAGATGAATTCGATGCGCAACTATTCCTTTTGCGCGACGTGGTAGATTACGGAACGGTGCGCAGCACTTCCAGGTCGGGAGCGCGCTGGTAAGCGAAGGGCTTGGGTTTTTTTAGAGGCGAAAAAAGATTTGAAGGAGTATTCGGTTAACGGATACAAGAATCTAGGTGGCATTGGTGGGGACAGCGCACAGTAAATCAGCGTAAATTAGGATTACGAACAATTCCCGGATTACCATCACAGGTACCTTCGGACAAATTGATTTAAATCCATAACATCGAAATCTACGAGCTTAGGGATGTCTTTAGCCTCGGTTAATAGAACATCGGCATACACCCTCGCGGTAGCCGCGATGATACAAGTGGGTAACTCCTTTATCTGCTCGTGCAACTCGCATACTACGGGCAAGGTATCAAGCGAAAAAATAGGTTTGAACTCGATTTTTGATGAAAGAATGCTCTTCATACCGGTATAAAACCGCTTTTTTGCTGTTTCATTACCCGCCATGTGCCTGCTCGCTTTGCCAAACAGCTCGAAGAGCGAAAGCTCGTTGAGAATGAATAGGTGGTTTGCTGAGAATAATTGCTCAAGCACCTCCCCGGGCACATCAATCTCAATGCCAACAGCGGGCAGTAAGTAGGTGGTATCCAGGAGCACTTTCATCGTTCCACGAGTTTCTCCGCGAGCTCTTTTCGCTCCTGCTCGAACTCCTTCACTGTCGTTTTCGCGAATTTCGGCAGTTTTAGTGCGGTGAGCAGGTCGGGAACCGGCTCGACGATTAGCTTGGAGTCATCAACCCGATAAATGACCTTGCCGCCGCTCTTCAAGCCGAGCATCTTCCGAATCTCTTTAGGTGGGAAGAGCTCCCCCTTCTTGCCCACGATGCCCTCAGCGATCATAGCAGCATCACCATGTAACTAATAAAGTATCGAGTATTAATATTTTTACCGGATTTAGGCCGCCTTGCCAGAATATTTGAGCACCGTCCGAGGGGCAGGCGAGGTGTTCTCCCTGCCGGACTTCGGATTGGTGAAGACGGCGTTGAAGGAGTATCTACGCGCTGAAGGCTATACGCAATATATATCAGTGAGTTGACAGGGAAGCGCAGACGCTAAGACGGGGAGCAGTCGCTAAAAGAAATCGGTTAATGTCCGCTGATTCTTCACTTCCATCTCCTCCCCTGTTCCCGCTCTCGTTTCTTCCGCAGAGGTGATTCGTTTCACCTCGCGCATCGCAGCGGTAAGGTCCAGTTCCTCTTCAGATGCCCGTGCCTTTCGTCGTTCTGTGAGGAGGTCAGCAGCCTTCTGGTGTATTTGATTCGCTTTTTCTTTTGTTGTGTCATCGGTATCCCCAAGCAGGAAGGTTATCTCAGGCACGTCCAGTTGCAAGGTGGCCGTCAGCTCCGCTGCCTTTCGCTCGTCCGCAAAGAGCATTGGTAAGACGGGCACGACGGAGAATAACGCGTAGCTCCGCGGTATTTTACTGCAGGTCGCGATCCGCCGTGCGAGCGCTTCCTGCATCGCGCCGGCACGCCGCTCTTCGCCTTCCGGGAGCTTTGCATGCATCCAGGGCGTCTTGAAATAGTGCTGTTTGCGCTGCTCCCAGCCTTCTCGCCGCTCAGCTCGTCTGCCGTGCTGCAGTGTCTTTGCCGCGAGCACGCCGCCGGCCATCACGCTCGAGGCGTAGCGCCAGAACTTGTAATTCTCTCGTCGCCGCACACGGCCCAGGAAGAGGTCCGCGCGGCTGAGGTAGTGCAGCCCGTGTAAAAAGCTCAGGGGATCGTACTCGTAGGTGAAATTCTTATAGATCCACTGGATGCTCTCTTCCGGCGTCATGTCCAGGTTCCGGAGCGCGACCAGTGCTGGTTGCAGCTCGTTGCCATCTGCGCCAAAGACGATCTGTAACACGCCAAAGATATCCTCCTCCACGTCCCGGCCGCCGGTCGCTATGTCTGCATCGGAGATCCGTTCCTCGCCCGTTTCCGCCATCGCGAGCGCCTGCAGATCGTTGATCGCGGACCGCAGATCTTCACGCGCGTTTTTCGCCAGTGCAATGAGCGCTCCGTCCTCGATTCTCACACCTTCCTGCTCACTGATCCGCTTCAGTACCCGGAAGACCGTGCCCGGTTTTATCCGCTGGAACACAATCACCCTGCAATTCCGGACCAAACTCTGTGCCATCTTGTACCGGTCGTTGGCCGTGAGGACGATGGGCTGGGTGCTTTCTTTCACGATCTCGGTGATCGCTTTCGTGCCACCCCGGTCCTCGGAGCCGTGCAGATTGTCCGCCTCGTCCAGGATGATCAACCGCGGTCGGTGCGTGAAGGTCGTGCTCGTGGATGCAGGCCCGACGATGCTTCTGATCACACCGGCATTGCGTTGATCAGAGGCATTGAGCTCGATCACCTCCCAGCCTTTTTCGGCCGCGAGCCCATAGGCGGCTGAGGTTTTACCGCAGCCTGCAGGCCCGTGGAGCAGTGCAGCCTTCTTCGCCTTCGGTCTGAATACATTCTCGGCCCACGCGCGCAACTCATCGAGCGCTTTCTCATTGCCCACCACGTCTCGCAACCGTTTGGGCCGGTACTTCTCGGTCCATTCCACGCTGCCCACCTGCATGCCTCTCTATTATTATAGTATACGTACCATTAAGCGTGAATCGGCATAAGTGCAGGAGTACGGCCTGCTCTTCGCGGGCGTGGTTGGTAGTAAAGTGCAAAGTTCTTATTGGCGTACTGAGAACCGGAAAGTATGGCGATGAGTGATGCGATCAAGCGCCAGGAAAAGGATCGAGCAGCCGAATCCGCAGCCTCGCGGGTCAAGGACGGTATGGTCATTGGCCTCGGCACGGGCTCGACTGCGGAGCGAGTGATCCGACTGCTGGGTGACCGGGTGAAGGCTGAGGGGCTTGAGCTTCTTGGCGTGCCCACCTCGTTGCGAACGGAACAGCTTGCCATCGAGTGCGGCATACCCCTCACCTCGCTAACCGCGCATCCGACGCTGGATCTCAGTATCGACGGTGCTGATCAGGTCGATGCGCGCCTCAATCTAATAAAAGGCGGCTGGGGCTCGCAGACGCGCGAGAAGGTCGTCTCCTACGCGGCACAGGAGCTGATCATCTGCGTGGACAGTGCGAAAGTGGTGGAGCAGCTTTACCGGCTGGTCCCGATCGAGGTGCTGCCCTATGCTGTAACGGTCGTGGCACAGCAGGTAAAAGCGCTCGGCGGTAAGCCCGCGGTGCGGCTCGATGGCAGTCGCGGCGGCTATTTCATCACCGAGCAGGGCAATCTCATCATTGATGCTGATTTTGGCGTTATTCAGGATCCGAAAGAGCTGAGCGTGACACTCTCCGCTGTCGTTGGCGCGGTCGAGCACGGGATCTTCACTAACGCCGCAGAGGTCCATGTGGGGAACGCGAAAGGTGTCAAGGTATTAAAGAAAGCGCAATGATAGGGAGAAACGAGGCGCGAGAAAGATGAAGTTGTTGGTAAGTCCGAGGGATGTAGAGGAGGCGAAAGCGGTGATCCGGGGCAAGGTGGACATAGTCGACGTGAAGAACCCGAAGGAGGGCTCACTGGGCGCGAATTTCCCCTGGGTGATCAAGGCGATCAAGGAATTGGTGACGACGGAGGGCGGCAACGGGATGGAGCTGAGCGCGGCAATCGGCGATTTCGATTTCAAGCCTGGTACCGCATCACTGGCTGCTCTTGCTGCGGTCTCCGTCGGCGCGGATTACGTCAAAGTCGGCTTATTCAAGATAACCACGCGCGAGCAGGCGATCGAGTTGCTCGAGGGTGTGGTCAGAGCGGTGAAAGATTATGATCCTGCGAAGAAAGTGGTTGCGGCCTTCTATTCTGATTATAAACGTATCAACTCGATCTCGCCCTTCGAGATCACGGCGATCAGTAAAGCGGTAAACATCGACGTCTCCATGGTAGACACGGGCATCAAAGACGGCCGGTCGACTCTGGAGTTCCTCGGTGAGGACGAGCTTCGGACTTTCGTGGCGGAATCAAAAGCGCTTGGGCTGGACACTGCGCTTGCCGGCTCGCTGACCTTTGACGACCTCCCAGCGATCAAGGCGATTAAGCCTGACATCCTCGGTGTCCGCGGCATGGTCTGCGGCGGCGACCGGAACTCGAACGTACGGGTCGAGCTGGTGACTGAGTTGCGAAGGCGGGTCGCGAAGTAAGCAAAAACACAGCGTACCCGCACCCGCACCGTAACCGGTGAACAGCCGACGATAACGTTACCGTCACGCGCGCACCACGTGCACCGCGGTCGCCTTGAAGGTTGCGAAGACCTCACCCCCCAGTTGCAGGCTGAGTTCGTCTCGTGCTTGCCGGGTAATGAGCGCGACGAGCCCGTTATCCAGTCTGACCCGGACCAACGGTCCCACCTCGTGGATGCGCTCTATTTGCCCTTTCATGACGTTCCGGGCACTGCTCTGATCCATGTGCGTTGAGAGGATGATATTCTCAGGCCGTACGAATGCCTTGACCGCACCGTCACGGAACTCAGAGACAGCGTAGACCACGGTGCTCGAATCCACGCTGATCTCTGCTATCCCCTGCTCGTTGCTGCGAATCACGCCGGATAAGATGTTCTCGATCCCAACGAAATCCGCGAGCTCCTCGTTGAGCGGCTTATTAAAGATCTCCTGCGGCGTGCCCACCTGCACGATCCGGCCCCGTATCATCACGGCTATGCGATCCGCAAGCAGCATCGCCTCTGTTTGATCGTGCGTCACGTGCATCATGGTGATCCCGAAATCATCCTTTACCCGTTTCAGTTCATCGCGCATGTAATCCTGTGTCCGCTGATCCAGGGCGGAGAGCGGCTCATCGAGGAGAAGTATCGCGGGCTCTATCGCAATCGCGCGCCCAATCGCCACTTTCTGCTGCTCGCCGCCGCTCAGCGTGCCGGGATACCGGTGCGCAAGCTGTGCGATATTCAGCCAGTCCATGAGCTCTAGCACTCGCTTGCGATTTGCCTCAGCCGCGCCCGCCTTCTGCACCCGCAGCCCGAAGAGAATGTTCTGCTCCACGGTCATGTGGGGGAAGAGTGAATAATCCTGGTAAATGAATCCGATGCCCCGCTTCTCCGCGGGTACGCAGGTAACCTCGCGGCCTTCAAGCCAGATTTTGCCGCGATCAGGGATGTAGAAGCCGGCGATGGTCTCGAGGAGCAAGGTCTTACCGGCGCCCGTGGGGCCGAGAATGACGAAATACTCACCCTGCTTCACCTCCAGATTAATCTCCTGCAGCTTGAACTCTTTCCAGTCCTTGTACACGTCCTTCACAACGATCATCGTTCTTGTTATTTTACCGCTTCCCCCAGCGTGGCAGTCGGAGCACTATAAATATCACCAGACAGATCGAAATGAGCAGCACGGAGATCGGGCGTGACATACGCAGTCCAAAGGAGGTGAACTTCTCGTAGATCAGGATCGGCGCGGAGATAGGGTGATATGCGAGAACCAGAACGGCGGAGAACTCGCTGATCGCGCGGCCCCAGGTAAGTATCGCGCCGCTCAAGATTGAAGGGAAGGCGAGCGGGAAGGAGATCTCGCGGAAGGTCCGCCAATGTGACGCGCCCAGGGAGCGTGCGACATTCTCCAATCGCGGATCAACATCTTTAAACCCTTCTCGCGCGGTATCGACGAGATACGGGAGGCTCATGAAGAGCATCGCGATCACTATCCCTGCATACGCATCCGTTACGACGATCCCGAGCGAACGCAGCGGCTGGCCAATCACGCCGTAGCGCATGAAGACGCCGTAGAGCGCAATGCCCGCGACGATATGCGGTATCATGAGCGGCACGTCCACGATGCCCTCGATGATGCTCTTACCCCAGAAGTTCTTGCGTGCGAGGAAATAGGCCAGGGGCACGCCGAAAATGAAGGCAACCAGCGTCGCGGCAAGCGCCATGGAGATGCTTATCCAGATCGATCTGAGCACCACGGGGTCCACAGCGACCGCGATGAGCCCTGGTAGGTCCTCTGCCTGCTGGTAAAACATGTTCCCCAGCGTGATCACGACGAACGCGACGAGAACGGTCCCGAGTAGGAGCGAGAAGATGAAGATCTTCTCCCGCTTTATCTGCTCCCACGTCCAATTCGAGAAAAACCTCACGGTGCGTTACCTCACGTTTCTATTTCTTTTGTCACCACAGCACTAAACCTACCCGTCAACGGATGCGGCTTCGAGCGCACCGTGGGCGTCATCCAGGATATTGTGGTGGGGACCACCAGAATTGGTCCAGGTGAAGGTACCCTCAGTGAGAGTCACCGATCCCTCGTAGATCGCATCCACGTCAGCCTGCGCCGGAGCAACCGCGATGAGCAGCCCGAGTCTGACACAAACCAGTATCCCAAGTATCGTTCCTTTCATTTTGTTTTACCCATCACTTCTTCGGTCTCCCGCGTCACGATATGCCGATCATACCCATTCGGTATACTGATATGTTCAATTCATCCATTCGGCATAAAAGCTTTTTGGTTTTTCACATGCCCCGCGGAAGAAGCTTTTTAAAGAAGCGACGCAAACCTGCATTCGGTAGTGCGAAGAAAAATGCCATTAAGTGCACGAAATCGACTGAAAGGCGTCGTAAAGGGGATAGAGAAAGGCGAAGTGGCCTCAACGATCAAGATCGAGATCACCGGACCGGCGGTCATCACGTCGATGATCACCAAGGAGGCGGCCGAGGAGCTTAAGCTGAAGGTCGGCGATACGGTGGAAGCGGTGATCAAGGCGTCCGAAGTGATGGTCTTTAAGGAATAGATAGGATGGGTGAGACGGGTTTTGCAAACAGTCACTCCCGCTCTTTCCTTTTTTTTCTACTTCGCTTCCGCCACATGGAATCCTGCTGTGCAAACGCTTCAGCCAGCGGCAGACCGACGTAGCCGAAACCGACGACGCAGATTAAACATCTTTTCGATGTACGTTAGGAAGTAATGACGAGTGCTAGTACGGAATCCAAACGATCCCGGCTAATTTGTGCCTTTTTTAAGATGTGGTGCAGTGTGCCTTTCTTCAATTCACGCCTCGGATGTACCGGTACGGGTATCACGACGCGTTCTCCATTGAATCGCTTTTCATAGAAGCGATGACTGCCTTTTTGCCTGGTAAAAACGAATCCATCCTTTTCCAGGACTTTTATGAGCTTCTCCGCAGTCAGTGCGGGTAACTTAGATTAGACATTCGCCGTCAAACTCAGCTTTCTTACCACCTTCTCTGCGAATCGATGACTCGGTAAGGTGTCGGATCCCACGAGTTCAAGGTAGCCTTCCGCCGCTTCTTTCATCATTGCCATCGCTTCCTCAATCGTCTCGCCCTCGGTCGTTATATCGAGCTCAGGACAATAGGCCACGTAGCCTCCGGCTTCCAAATCAGGCGTCAACTCCTCCGTAATCTCAATCGTTCGTGGCATTGCTCTCCTTTCCTCTCTCGCTCCTCATAACTGAGATAAGTGTAGCAGTAAATAGGTCTTTCAATCGGGTCGGTCACACAACCGTCCCTAAACAGAAGATATACGAAACCACCGAGGTGCTCGCGCTCATTTCATAGCTCCAGCCACCTCCCGAGGGAGCAGGAGCGTTCTGCTGATGCTTATAGGAAACTACTTATGGAAACCGGATAAATAGTTGTATAGGTGAGACGAATGGGTGAGTTCGTGATCAAAATCCCGGATCGATTCAACGTGGATATGGCAGACTTGGCGAAGGGCGTGGAGGAGTTCGTCAAGTTGCGATTGACGCGCGATCTCATGCTCGAACGGCTCGATGAACTGCTCAAGGATAGTGAATTGACGGAAGAGGAGTGCATTGAGCTCGGCAGGATGGTAAAGAACGGCCGGTTCGAGAGACTCAAACAGCTGGGGCTTGTGTGAATGAGACTGGTCGTCGATACGAACGTATTATTCTCGTTCTTCAAGCGCGAATCCGTGACGAGAAGGTTGTTGACGAACTTCGAACTTATCGAACCGTTTACCCCTTCGTTCTGCATCGAGGAGTTGAGCGAACACAAAGAGCTTATCCGTGCGCAATCTAAATTATCTGACCCTGAATTTGAAGAGGTCTTTGACGACCTGTTGGTCTTTGTAAAGGTATTCTCTCTTTCTGATTACAGGACGTTTCTACCGGCGGCTAAGAGGATTTCACCCGATCCTGATGACATTGATTTATTCGCCTTGGCTTTGAAG
>Ga0268279_1000127_pt1 | contig 58162 bp, 54 predicted proteins | sample saktaG_6_FD_190142 | JGI IMG/M metagenome (GOLD analysis project Ga0268279, IMG submission 190142) | Saline water microbial communities from Sakinaw Lake, British Columbia, Canada - sak_2010_1_5_80m | ecosystem: Environmental > Aquatic > Non-marine Saline and Alkaline > Saline ...
CTTACCTTGTGATAATAACTGACTTATTTTCTCTCGCTCTTCATTCTTTAATCTCTTATACTTCTTCATTATTGCAACAAACTTATCCTTTTTTGTAAGTTTGTTGCAATAAAAACTTGAACCTAAGAATTATAATAATTACGATTGTTACTATTACAGTATATATAACAAAGAACCTTTTAGTGAATTATCAAATACTGATGCATCTTTTTATTATGATTCTCAACCTGACTTTATACAAAATTGGCCTTATGATCCAAATACAGAAAATCCAGCAAAACAGCGTTGGGACTCAGGTGATATACTAACAGTTAACTCTGGATGGTGTCAATATGATATTACCGATCCAAATTACATTTTTCTAGAATCCTATTTTTATAGTTATGATAATCCTACAAATACTAATGGCAGTAATAATGAGTTATTGTTCTTTTTACATAATTGTAGCACTCAGTCACCTAATGTTACATTTTCTTTAGAAAAAGAAGATGGAACTCTTTTAATAGATAATCAATCTATTTCTAAGCATACGAGTAATTTCAACCAGTCTTCAATACCTTTTGGAACTTTCTATAAAAGAATAATTATTCAAGACAATTATACAGGTCCGCTTACAATAAAAATTTATGAAGACGGTGTTCTAACGAAAGAATCGACAGTGGAGTACTCTCCATCCAATAAACCTCCGATACCAAAATTGTATAGTTATACTTCTGAACCAAAGGGCATATATCCGGTAAATCAATCTAATGCGTATTGTAGTCAACTCTATTATAATCATCTTTATACTCTGAAGTTTAACGCACCTTATCAGGGAGATATTTATACATGGTATAAGATTATGATAGAATGGGATGAAGACGATGGTGAACATACCTATCCTCTAAATAATACTTCATATACCCAATTCAATGATAACGGTACGGTTGATTTACATATTCCCCCAAAAGATGAAATAATCGGTTCTGGAGTTACTGCTGGAAATGTAAGACTTAAGATCAATGATGTAGAGGGATGGTACAATCACCCAATTGTATGTACTTCTGATGCTTTTAATGGTTTAATCACAACAATTAGTTATCCCGGCATTATTTGGTATCTTATTAAACAATACACGCCAGGAACAGGATGCCCTTCAATTTATGTTGATAACAAATATTGTAATAATATATTACCTTTAGCTGAAAATCAGGATAAAGATCAATTTGATTATATCATCTTAGATAAAAATTCTATATATCCTGGTAAATCGGATTTTCAAATAAAAGAAGACCAAAATAACAGAAATTACCTCGATATGGTACAATTGGTCGGTGTCGGACATTCTAAGGAAGTAGAGATTGGTGTTAATAATGCAAATGGTTAGATATTCCCCTACAGCACCAAATCGCAAATCAAATATTCTACAGGCAAGGATAGTATAATTACACTTACAGCTGATGACTCTCTACTACTATATCTCGATGATTTTAATATTCCACCGGTTGACTTGATATACTTAAAGGTTACAAGCTCTCTTATTTCAAGTAAGGCTTCTGCTTCCGGCAAAGGTGAACTCATCGCGGGTAGGACTACATGCAAGGATACAACCGGTATCGATACTTTAGACGTTATTGGACTTCATGAAGAATATTATACATCGTTCACAGACATATATTCTAACGAAATAAATTTCTCTAACGGTGTGATCTCATTAAAACCTTCGAGAGATATTCAGATTTCAGAAATCACAATAATACCTGAACCTGGCGGTAAAGAAGAGATAGACATTATAAATATTCCAATTAAAGAAGCAGTATCTTTACAGAACCAAAGAAATGTTACTGTAGAAATATTAAGAGATGATGATTTTTATTTTGAGTTTGCTAAAGACAATGGCGTAAGATTCTTTTTCGATATGCCGTCTTTCGGATCAGAAGAAGTAGATTATGTATTAATTGCCAATGGAAGATATAATCATATCGAAGATGAGCCAATAAACAATCTGGAAATATCACACTATCCAAATCCTTTCAGTACTTCAACGACAATATCATTCAGCTTGCCTAAAAATGTAGAAAAAGCTCAATTGAAGATATATAATCTCAAAGGGCAATTGGTAAAGATATACAAATTGGAGAGTGAAGACTCTTCGATTACATGGGATGGTAAAAATAATAATAACCTTCAAGTAGCAAATGGTATTTACTTCTACAAATTGACTTGTAATAATAAATCTGTTGTAAAGAAGATGATATTTCTTCAGTAGAAATACATTGTATCATAAAATATTGAGAATAAAATTTAAGCATGTGAGGGTTGATCACCTTCGCATGCTTTTTCTTAAAGAATTTTAGTGATAACTAATTTGACATAAAAAAATAATACTTTTAATGTATTGGTAATTAAAAAATAATAGGAGTATATATTATGTTCAACCAAAAATTTCTTCTAATAATTTTATCAGTTTTATTTACATTTCCATTCCTTATAATTCTAAATTTCTCATTACTATTCGCAGAGACAATTATTGTTGATACAACTGGAACTGGTAATTACCTAACTATACAAGAAGGGATTGATGCATCTACAGATGGTGATACCGTTTTAGTTCATCCAGCAACATACACAGAAAATATCGATTTTACCGGTAAGAATATCGTAGTTGCATCGTTGTTCCTCATATCAGAAGATGCGAATTATATTTCACAAACGATAATTGACGGTAATCAAAATGGAAGTGTTGTAAGTTTTGCAAATAGTGAAGATTCTACCGCTGTTTTAATGGGCTTTACTTTAATTAATGGGAGTTATGCAGTCGGAGGTGGAATCTTCTGTAATGCATCGAGCCCAAAATTAGAATATCTTGTGGTTACTGAAAATACAGCTAATGTAGGTGGTGGGATTATCTGCATTCAATCAAATACATCTATGAAAAATTTAACTATTTATGGTAATTCCGGTAGCGGTGTTGCGTGCAATAGTTCTAATATTAGTTTGGATAATTGTATTCTATGGAATGATAGCCCTGGAGAGATTATCTTTTATTCAGGCACACTTTCTGTAAATTATTCAAATATTCAAGGAGGATGGATAGGTGAGGGTAATATTGATGAAGATCCGCAGTTTGTAAATACGGCTATCGGAAATTTCAACTTAACAGAGAATTCGCCATGTATTAATACTGGGAATCCGTTTTTCCCCCCAGACCCGGATGGTACACGACCTGACATGGGGGCATTCTATTATTATAACGATGCTTCTGAAATTGTGGCTGAATTTTGTGCAGATTCGACTGTGGGATTTTCTCAATTGATAGTACAGTTCACTAATCTTTCTGCAGCTTTTAATTGTGAAATTACTTCATGGGACTGGGATTTTGGAGATGGAGAAACATCTATTGATCAAAATCCTATACATGACTATAATAGTGGAGGATTTTACACGGTGTGTTTAACTGTAGAAGGTGATAATGGTAACTCCGAAACTGAAACAAAGGAAGATTATATTATTGTATATACGGTTATTGAGGATAGTGCAAGCATATCAGGGACCTGGTTCGCAGAGAATTCTCCATATCTTGTGCAGGGCAGGGCAACAGTTCCCGAAGGTCAAACACTCACCATTGAGCCGGGAACATTAATACAACTATATACGGGATCTAATGCGACTGCTGGAGGTTTGGTAATTGACGGAACTATCATTGCTCAGGGAGCTATTAATGACACAATAGTATTTACTCGTTACGGCAATAATGGTAATTGGATAACTCTCAATCTTGGTTTTGATGACTCATTAAGCAGCGTGAGTTATTGCAAATTTGAATACGGATGTGGAATCGGGATGTATCGTTCGTCGGTAACAATAGAAAATTGCCTTTTGAAGAATAATTTATATAGTGTGATAATATGTGCTAGTAATTCTTGCCCAATTATCAATAATAATAGTATTATTAATAATAATGAATGTGGTATTTATATAGTTGATTCAAATCCTACAATAATGAATAACATTATTAAAGATAACGGTTTGCTTACGGACTATTCTGGAATTATTTGTTCGGGTTCAAATGGAATAATTGAAAATAATATCATCCAGGGTAATGGTGGCAATGGAATTCATTTACCAGAATATAGTAGTCCGTTAATAAAAAATAACACAATTGACGATAATGGATATCCGGGCATTTATTGTGGATATAATTCGAGTCCTCATATTGAAAATAATACTATTATTGGAAATCAGTGGGGCGGTGTATACTGCGAATTCGAAAATAATCCATTCATAATTAACAATATAATAAAAGAAAATGAATGGGGGATCTATTGTCTTGATCAGGGAGCACCGCTCATCATCGGAAATCTAATTATAGATAGCCCCAATGACGGTATTTGTTGTGATAATGCAAGCCCGATAATTACAAACAACACAATTGTTTATAATGGACTTTCATTTTCAAATTGTGCCGGTATTTTTTGTGCAGATAATTCTGATCCAATAATATATAATACAATACTATGGGAAAATAGCGCTGATTTTGATTATAGTGGAACCGGTGCAAATCCGATAATCTCATATTCTTTAATTCAAGGTTCATCTTTACCTTCATGGGTACAAGATGGTGGGAATAATATTTTCTCAGAAGATCCCTTATTTTTAAATGAAATAAGCAGGGATTTTCGTTTAACATCCAACTCTCCGTGCATAGACACAGGTACTCCGGATACTACAGGTCTCAACTTACCAGAGTTTGATCTGTCAGGTAATACTCGAATATATAATGATATAATAGATAGAGGTGCATATGAGTGGCAGGGATATGGAGTAGATGAGCCGGATGAATTTAATAGCGATTTATACCTTTTACAAAATAAACCAAATCCCTTTTGTTCATTTACTGCAATAACATTCATGCCATTGGACAATGAGAGAATTAAGGATTACTCATTATCTATCTATAATATAAAAGGACAACTTATCAAAAAGTACAATAACGAGGGCGACAGTTTCTGTGAAAAAATAGATATAGTCTGGGATGGGACTGATATGAGGGGAAATAAAGTTCCGAGTGGTGTGTATTTTTATAAATTAAGTTGTGGTGGATATTATGTAGCAAAAAAGATGTTGTTGATAAGGTAATTTATTAATTCAGAAATCTAAGTCAGAAAAATTGACAACAAATTATCAATCAAAATTTGGTATTACAAATAATGACGCTAAAAAAATACTTCCCGATAATCATTTCTTCTCCCTCCGGAGCCGGTAAAAGCAGTGTTTGTGACGCTGTTCTCAGGAAGTGCAAGGATGTGGAATATTCCGTATCCTATACTACAAGACCAATACGAGGTTCGGAAGAGGATAGTGTGGATTATCATTTTGTAAGTGAAGATGAATTTAAGAATATGATCGAGCAGGATGAGTTTCTTGAGTGGGCAGAATATCTTGGTTATTCTTATGGCACAAGCAGAAAAACCATTCAGGAAAAGCTCTCAAGAAATAAATTTGTAATTCTTGACATAGAAACAAAGGGTGCGCTCAAATTTATGAGAAAGATGCCGGAAGCGCTCTCGATTTTCCTGTTTCCTCCCAGCATGAAAGAACTTGAAAGAAGACTCCACTCCCGCAAAACCGATGCTCCTGAAGTCATTGAAACCCGCATGAAAAATGCCAGACATGAAATTGCTGATTCCTGGCATTATGATAGATTTTTTATTAATGATGATATCGAGAAAGTCTCGGATAAAATAATCGAGATAATATATAAAAAAAGCGAAGGAAAAGATATATATGGATAGTAAATTAATGCAACAATTCGTTGAAGAAAATAACTGCACTTTTCTTTATTTAATTCTTGCAAATGAAGAATTAAAGCGAATCTCCACACTTCCTTATCTGATACAGAAGAAGTTCGACAAGAAGCTTACAACCATTGCTTTGGAACATGTCGCAGCTGAAGAAATTCCAGACTATTTTGTTCCGGAAGAAGAGAAACGCGAAGGTAAGATGCAGGATATTATTGACGAATAGGATCTATGCATTGAAAACGATTTCGGAAGCTCAGCTAAGGAAAATTGAATTACTCAAACTTTCAGGAATAAATGAAATTTTCATACAGGAAACGGAACCAGTTTCAAAGGAAGAGTACCTGCGGCAATTTGAAGCTGAGTACAAGGATTGTAAAAAGTGCAAATTAGCTCAAACACGTAATAAGTTAGTCTGGGGTGGAGGAAGTGCTGATGCCGATATTGTTTTTGTCGGAGAAGGACCGGGCGAGCAGGAAGATCTGCAGGGCGAACCTTTTGTAGGTAAGGCGGGTCAACTTCTTACCAAAATGCTTGCTGCCATTGATCTTTCAAGAGAAGATGTGTATATCACAAATATCGTGAAATGCAGACCCCCTGGAAACAGAAATCCAAAAGAAGATGAGATCCAGGCGTGCATGCCGTATCTGGAATTCCAATTGTCTATCATTCAACCAAAAATAATATGTGCACTCGGCAAAGTAGCAGGCAATACGCTCCTGAAGAACGATGACACCTTAACAAGAATGAGACAGAAGTTTTTTCCTTTTTCTTCTTCAAAATTGATGGTGACCTACCATCCTTCGGCGCTGCTGCATAATCCGGATTGGAAACGACCATCTTGGCAAGATCTGAAAATGCTCAAGCGAGAATATGCTGAATTGAGATAAATTATGGCTGATAATACAACTGATAGAACAACGATTAATCAGGATTCGGTTCGAGTTCCACCACACGATCTGAATGCAGAAGGAGCAGTACTGAGTGCTATGCTTCTGGAAGAATGGGCAACTGCTCGTGGTCTTGAGCTACTGCGAGAGGATTATTTTTACAAAAGCGCACATAAGTATATTTTCAGAGCAATTCTGGAGCTTTTCAATAAAAATATTGAGATCGATCTTATTACTATTATTGATGAACTCAAGAAAAAAGACCTGTTTGAAAAAGTCGGTGGCACAGCATATCTCACAGAAATTCAAGACATTGTCTCATCCAGTGCAAATATAGAAACACATGCGCAACTGGTTATAGAAAAAGCAACGCTGCGAAGTTTGATACATACAGCATCTTCGATCATAGAAGAGTGCTACGGTACAGGACAGGATAGTAAGGAAATTGTCGAGCACGCAGAGAAAAAGATCTTCAATGTCACTCAGAATTTGATGAAAGAAGGATTTGAGAGAGCTTTTGATATTGTCTCTCCAACCATTAAGAAGATCGATGAGATCGCAAAACGCAAGACGAAGATTGTGGGTGTAGCAACCGGTTTTAATGAGTTGGATAGAATTACAGGTGGCTTTCAATCAGGGCAATTCATTGTTATTGCAGGGCGTCCAAGTATGGGAAAAACTGCACTCACCCTCAACATAGCTCATCATGCTGCTGTTTTTCAGGATAAAATAGTTGGGATTTTCAGTCTGGAAATGGATAAAGAAACCCTGATCATGCGAATGCTTAGTTCCGGTTCTGATGTTTCTTTGCATTCTATGCTTCATGGATATGGAATGGATAAGGATAAGATCATGAACCTGACACGACACGCCGATAAGATCGCAGAAGCACCTATCTTTATTGATGATCGCGGAAGCAACACCATGAATGATATCCGCTCAAAAGCACGCCGGCTGAAATTCGAAGAGGGACTCGACCTTCTTATCATTGACTATATGCAGCTTTTATTACCAGTTGCATCGAGGCAATCGCGTCAGCAGGAGATATCCGAGATCTCACGAGCAATAAAAATTCTCGCTAAAGAATTGGAAGTTCCTATCATTACAGTTTCCCAGCTTAGCCGGGCACCAGAAATGCGACAGGATAAGATGCCTGTGCTGGCTGATCTTCGAGAATCCGGCGCCATCGAACAGGATGCTGACCTTGTTCTGCTCATTTACCGTGAAGAGTATTATAAGAAAGAAGAAGCAGAAAATCCTGGTATCGCAGTTATCGATGTAGCAAAGAATAGAAATGGTCCTCAAGGAAGGCTGAATCTTAAATTTATTGGACAGTATACTCGTTTTGAAAATATTGATAATCAGTCCTTCGCATGATACGTATTATCACATATCCAATTTCCTCAATTGGAAGGATCGTCATCCGAAATGTACGGGATATTGGTAGATATTTCATCTTTTTAGGACTGACCGTTAAAAGTCTCGGCAAAGTAGGGAAGAGGACTCATTTAACCTTTATACAGATGCAGAAGATCGGAGTGGAATCCATTCCTTTGGTCGCAATAACTTCAGCATTTACCGGTATGGTTACTGCAGTACAGGCAACCTACCAAACCGGTGGTATTCTTCCGTACCGTTATCTTGGTGCGATGATCACGAAATCTACAATGATCGAGCTTGCACCTGTGCTCACTGCGCTTGTAATGGCAGGAAAGATCGGCGCCTCACTTGCTGCTGAACTTGGCACAATGCGAGTAACCGATCAGATCGATGCATTGGAAGTTCTTGCAATAAATCCCTATGACTATCTTGTTGTGCCGCGTATCATAGCAGGTATAATCATGCTCCCTGTGCTCACAATTTTTGCAAATTTATTCGGTATTCTTTCCGGGTATCTTGTATCTGTTTCATTATATCATGTGACAACTACGGAATTTCTCGTTGGTATAAGATCATTTTTTATTCCTATCGATTTTTGGAGCGGCATAGTAAAAGCATTTGCTTTTGGCATGATAATCACATCTGTGGGCTGTTTTCAGGGTTTTTTTGCGAGTGGCGGTGCGGAAGGAGTGGGAAAAGTAACCACCCGTGCAGTCGTGATATCATCAATTTTAATTTTGGTAACTGATTTTATCGTTGCTGCAGTTATCTTTGGATAATGCCCTTTCACATCGTTCTTTACGAACCTGAGATACCTTCAAATACGGGCAATATCGGTCGATTATGCGTGGGAACTCACTCGGTACTGCACCTCATCAAACCAATGAAATTTCTGATGAATGACAAATATCTCAAGCGAGCTGGACTCGATTACTGGGATAAACTCGATCTTGAAATTCATGACTCATGGGCAACTTTTCTTGAGAAATATGGGAAAGCACAAAAGTATTATTTTACCACTAAAGCACAGAAACCCTATACTGATATTTCATTTTGCGATGGAGATTTCCTGATCTTCGGACCGGAAACACGGGGTTTGCCGGAATCTATGTTGCATGAATATTGGAAACACTCGTACTCAATACCCATGAGCAAAGAGCTTCGCTCAATAAATTTAAGTAACAGTGTAGCGATCGTGTTGTATGAGGGGATTAGGCAAGTAGGGAAAATGGGACACAGATAAACGCAGATCATGCAGATGAACACTGATATATTTTAATAAAATTTATGCGTCAATCACAATATAATTCCATTTTAATCGGTGTAAAGACATGATCAATAAATCTGTAAATGGTCGGGGCGAGAAGATTCGAACTTCCGACCTTCCCGATCAATCGGGACGCGCTAATCCAGCATGTGTACTATATTTCTTCATTATTTCAAATTTATCAGTGACAGCAAATACTTTTTACTTTTTTGAGATTTTAAGAAATATTCACGTTTCATTGCTTCTGATCTTGTCTCAAATATTTCGCAGTAGGATAGTTCCCAAAAACCTTTTCCTTTAGTGTATTTTGATTGATTGTTGTTATGTTGTTTCAATCTTCTTACCAGATTCTTTGTCGTTCCAATATAGAATGAATCCTTTTTATTCCGTAAAATGTACATGTAAAACATAATTTTCCTAATTTTATAAGTGGTCGGGGCGAGAAGATTCGAACTTCCGACCTCCTGGTCCCAAACCAGGCGCGCTAACCGGGCTGCGCTACGCCCCGACTGAGAGCAAACTTTTTTATATCATATTATATCATGTCAAATATGCTGTGAATTTATTTGAAAAAATAAAAAACATATAATAATATCCAGATTCATCGGGATGGGTTGTGTAAAAATAAAAAATGTACCACTGTATACCCTAAGGAAAGACGAGAGAAATGCAATCCACCTTCATCAAGACCACGGCATGACAAAAGAGCTTAGAACGTGGAGCAAGTTTCACAATGATTGACAAATGATAATTTTAATAAGAGTGACAAGTTTACTAATTCACCAGTTAAATAAAAAAAATTGACAATGAAGCAAGCAGATTGAATAAATGATTATAAGAAAAAAATCATATTGTTTCAGCAAGGATACGAATAAGGAATTTATGAAAATAAAGGAAATTATTTTAGAATTTGACGGGACCGAAATTAGAAATTCTGACATCCCGAAATTTCGTGGGTATATCTCTCGTAAATATCCAAATTACGATATAATTCATAATCACTTAAAGGATGGTTCATTTAGATATTCATACCCACTCATTCAATTTAAAACAATCGACCATAAACCAGCGATCATAGGAATTAATGAAGGTATTGAATTACTTAAGAAAGTATTTATGGAAATTGAAGATATTCAAATTGGTGACCGGAGGAAAGTGATAAACGAGAAATCGATTCTATTAAAAGAAGAGGAATTTGGAACTGCTGATGATTTTATCGATTACAGTTTTTTATCACCATGGATGTCTTTAAACCAGGAGAATTATAACAAATACAATCGTATGAATAGATATGATCAAATGGCGTTTTTAAAACATATTTTGCGAGAAAACCTTAAAACAATTTCGAAAGGTTTTGGCTATACAATTCCTGATATTGACATGGTGAAAGTTGATGGGAGGTTTACAGGAAAAACAGTGAACTTCAAAAACATTGAAATGCTATGTTTTGTTGGGAGTTTTATTACAAATTTCCATATACCCGAATACCTTGGTATTGGTAAACAGGTTGCAAGAGGTTTTGGTATGGTGGGGAAATTTCAAGATGCATCGTAATAGCCAGAAGAGAGTTTATGGCGAGTATGTGTATTTTATCACATGTAATGTGCAAGGAGTTTATCTCTTTTTTGAGGATGAAATATTATGTGAATTATGGATCAATGAATTACAATTAACAAAGAAAAATACTTGTATGAAATTATTTGCATTTTGTTTAAATTATGACCATTTTCATTTATTGATAAAACCCAATAATTCCGTTGCAAATTATTCAAAGATAATGCAATTTTTAAAACGCCATTCATCACGCAATATCAATATCATTTTGGGTTATAACGTTTATGATACACATAAACATTCCACCGAAGGCGACATTGGCCAATATCGCCTTCGTGATGTAAATAATAATGCGCATTATCGCCTTCGTGTGGACAATCAAAAATTCGATCAAACCATTATAAAATTGCGTGAATCATTTAAACAAAAATATGGTGAAAACCATGATATTCCCAAATTCAAATGGCAGAAGTCATTTTATGACCATGTGATCCGAAACAAAAGGGATTTTAATAAACACATGAGATATACGATGTATAATTATTTCAAACATGAATTACCCGAAGATTGGAAATATACGGGATTGAAATATAGGGAGATGTTAGATGAGTTTGAGGGGTAGTGTAATAGTAAGAATTAGGAAGAAAATAAAATAGGGAGGATGGATGATAAATGCGATTGCAGAAGTCGGGAAATTTGAAAAAGCGAACAATCCTAATATCAAATCCAATTTTGATATTTGGTTGGAAGATTCTTATGATGCAAATAATTATCCTCATTTGCTATTAATCGAATTCAAAAAAGAAAAGAACGAAGCTAAAGAAAATGTATTTGGTGAAGATTGGAAATGGGTTTTCAGTAGGGTTGACTATCGAGAGCATAGTGCAAGTTTAAGATCAAAACTTCTTTATAAACGAGGTACATCGAGAGGAACAGATAAAACTCCTACTTGTAAAACAACAAATAACATTGCAGGAAGCTTTAATCAAAAAATTAAATCTTGGTTTTCACAGAATCAAAATACTTCTTTCCTCGATGATAATTCAAAAAAAATTATTAAAATGGTTAACTCTGAACTTGAATTTAAATCAGATGAAATAATAGAAGAAATCAAAAGAAAATCAGAAAATTTAGCAAGTGGCGGAGTTGTACTTACTATAGTTTTTTTAGAAAATGGAAAACAAAAATTTATAGGTGATTACGATTTTTTCTCTAAATTCATTACAGAAGAAAGCAAAGTTGATTATAAGTACTCCAAAACTTTTAAAAAAACTTCATTCTCTGAAGACAAATTATGCTCCATTTGCAATATGAATAAAGCAGAAGTTTATGGTTATTTCACCTCTTTAAAGTTTTATAATGTCGATAAACCCGGAATGGTTACCGGAGGTTTTGACCAAAGCAAAAGTTGGAAGAACTATCCTATTTGTCTTGATTGTGCTCTCGATATTGAGCTCGGAATAAAAATGATGGATAAGAATCTCATTTTTAATTTCTATGGATTGCGTTATTATTTAATTCCGAAAACAACAAATGAAAACGCTAAAGAAGAAATCATAGACACGATTTTGGAATATAAAAAATCTCAAAGAATTAATGATGCAGATAGAGTAACCATCACGAATGCACAAAATGAAGTTTTTGATATTCTTCAAAAAAAGAAAAATAATGTTACTTTTAATCTTCTCTTTTTTGATAAACCTCAAAAAAGTGTTTTCCGTATTTTAGCTTTAATCGAAGATGTATTGCCTTCAAGGATTAAACTACTTTTTGAGACAAAAGAGTTTGTGGATAATATGATCTTCTTTAAAGAATATAAAGAAGGAAAACAAATGTTCAAATTCAACTTCGGAGTTTTGCGTACATTTTTTCCAAATAGCAAAATAGAAGGTAATCACGACAAATTCTTTTTAGAATTAACTCAAAAGATCTTCAATGACACAAGAATCGATTATCAATTTATTATTCAGCAGATAATTTATCATTTAAGAAATTGTTTTGTTAATGACCAATTTTTCTGGTTTGATTCAATAAAATCATTTATGTTAATAAACTTTTTAAACAAATTAAATCTTTTCAGATTAAAAAGTAAGGAGAACGAAATGGACAGTCAATTCTATGTATCTTTTGAAATAAAATCAAAAGAAGAACTGGAATCTAAAGTCGAATTATTCTTTGAAACTTTCAAAGAATTTTTTGAAACTGATGTGCAGCGAAGCATTTTTCTGGTGGGAGTATTATCTCAATTCCTTTTGAATATCCAACAAAGAGAAAGAGGGGCAACTCCATTCAGAAGTAAACTTAAAGGGATGAAAATGGATGGAAGAGATATTTCAACTTTGTTTCCGGAAATTATCGAAAAATTGGAGCAATATAATTCAAATTATTATGTTCCATTAGAAAAACTTATTTCCAAATATCTGATTTCAGCAGGCAATTTCAAATATTGGAATTTACCTGTCGATGAAATGAATTTTGTGTTTGTTTTGGGAATGAATCTATTAAAATATTTTAAGATCAAATTAGAAGAAAAAGTTATGGAGGATTAAAATGAATGAAATTAAAAACCGAAGTGAGATATTGTTTTTATACGATATCCAGAATGCAAATCCAAACGGCGACCCGAATGATGAGAACAAACCGAGAATGGATGAAGAAACAGGGAGAAATTTAGTAACTGATGTAAGACTGAAAAGAACAATCAGAGATTACATTAATGAAAAAGGAAATGACATTTTTGTGCGAGAAGTAATTTATGATAATGACGGACATATTCAGGATGCAAAACTTCGAGCTGCTGATTATTTACCGGAAGATAAAGATAAACTCAAGGAGATGTCGGCAGAAGAGCAAAAACAGGCAATTTCTAAATCAATTTTGGCTGAATGTATTGATGTTCGTTTGTTTGGCGCAACAATTCCTTTAGATTTGAAAGTAAAAGGTAAAAGTGTTACAAGTTCGATAACCTGGACAGGTCCCATTCAATTTAAAATGGGTAAATCTCTTCATTCCGTGAAAATCCAACACATCAAAGGAACAGGAGCATTTGCTGCAAAAAAAGATGCAACTCAAAAAACTTTCCGTGAAGAAGATATTCTCCCATATTCTTTGATTGGATTTTACGGAATTGTAAATGAAAACGCAGCGAAACATACAAACTTACAAACAGAAGATATCGAACTTTTGAAAGATGCGATCTGGAACGGAACGAAAGGATTGATCTCGCGTTCAAAATTCGGTCAAATGCCAAGATTGCTTTTATTCATAAATTATAAAGAAACAAATTTCTTTATCGGTGATCTGGATAATCTGATAAAATTAAAGTCAGATAAAAGAGACGAACAGATTCGCCAACCTGAAGACTATCAAATAGATATAACAAAACTATTTGAACAGCTCGAGCTTCATAATGATAAAATAGAAAATATCCAATTTAAAGCAGATGAGCGAATGAAATTTGCGAAAAATGGTGATGAAATCAAATTAAGTGATTTAGAGAAATTTGCAGAAATCTCTCTGTAACGAAGGAAAAATGGATAAAATTCTCAAATTCAAAATTTGGGGAGATTACGCTCATTTCAAAAAATTCTATACCACAACATCTCCTCTTACTTTTGAATTTCCACCACCACCAACGATTATTGGAATTATTTCTGCAATTATCGGTTTAGATAAAAATGAATATCTCGAACATTTCCAAAATCCAGATGAATTCAAAATCGCATTATCTATTCAGAATCCGATTAAGAAAGTTCGCTGGACGCAGAATCTGATAGATACGAAACATCATTTTTGGAGAATCAAAAACCGTACACAAATTCGGATTGAATTCCTAAAGGATTCTGCTTATGTAATTTATTTTTCCCATAAAGACGATAATATATTCAATTTGCTAAAATCGAATTTAGAAAACCATAAATCTGTGTATTCCGTATCATTAGGTTTAAGTGAACTTCTGGCAAATTTTAAATTGATCGATAAAATAGAAATTGAGGATTCAAAAAGTGATGATTGGATAATGATTGATTCTGTATTACCTTGTTCTTATTTGAAAGATGATGATTCGGTTGATTTTGAAGTTTCGAGAGAAATCTTCAAAGTAAATTTTCCAATATTAATGCAACCTAATCGAGTTGTAAATAAACGGGAAGATATTCTTTTTGAGAGAAATGGAAAACCGATAAAATGTAAAGTTACACAATTTTGGAAAACAGAAGAAGGGAAGAACATTGTTTTCTTCTAAAATCTATTCTCATCCTGATAAATTACTTTTTGTTCATCTACAAAATGTTGCTGCTTCCTGTCTGAAAAAATTCAAAGAAACGAAGCACAATATGTCTTCCTATTTTACAAATAATTATTGGGAAAAGCTTGTCTGGTTGATGGGCTTTTCCCACGATTTCGGAAAAGCAACTTCCTACTTTCAGAAATATCTTTTTGAAAAAGACGAAGAAAAAAGAACAACAATGAAAAATCAACCGGAAACTGGTCATTCCTTGATTTCTGCTGTTTTGTCTTTTTGGATTGCAAAAGAATATGTGAAAGATAAAGAAGATGAATTTTTACAAATAATGCCATTCTATCTTTATTTAATGGTCAAAAAACATCACGGGAATATCAATAATCCAATTCCATTTTCAGATGAATCGAACGAACTTGATATCCCAATTGAACATCTTGATAGGCAATTAGATGCTATTGATAAAAAGGAGTTACAATTTCTTTTTGATGAGATAAATAACAGATTGTCTCTAACGATAAAAGTTACAGATATTCCTAGATCGCTAAACGAATATTTTGTTACAGAATTAAGAAGAAAGGAAAAAAAATTCTTTAAAAAGTTTCACAAAAAAATTGAATATTATCTAATTTTCCAATTTCTTTATTCATTACTTCTACATTCTGACAAAGAAGATGCAATCTTTGGAAACGTTGATAACGACCATCGTGTCAATATAGATGACGATTTGATAGAAAGATATAAGACTTTGAAATTCGGTAAACCAGTAACAAAAATAGATAAAATACGGGAATCGATTTTTCAGGATGCTAATTCTAAAATTTTACAAATAAATCTAAAATATAAGATTTTTTCTTTGAATGTTCCAACCGGAAGCGGAAAAACGCTAACTTGTTTATCGACTGCTTTAAAATTGAGAACACGATTGGAAAAAAGTGGAATTAAACCGAGAATAATTTATGGTTTACCCTTCACAAGTATCATAGATCAGAATTATGAAATATTTGATGAAATCCTGAAAAATCCTGATTCGAATATATTGTTAAAACATCATCATCTTGCAGAAATTTCATATAATCAAAAAGATAATGACGCAGAATTTGAATCTGGACAAGCAAAATTTATGATCGAAAGCTGGGAATCTGAAATTATTGTTACAACTTTTTTTCAGATATTTCATACATTATTTTCAAATCGTAATAGGATGATACAGAAATTTCATAAATTAGCAAATTCAATAATTTTACTCGATGAAGTGCAGACAATTCCTTATAAATATTGGAAACTTGTTCGGGAAACACTTCTTAAAATATCTGAATTGTTTAATGTTTATTTTATTTTGATAACAGCTACTCAACCAAGAATTTTTGAACCAGACGAGATTATCGAGCTTGTTCCAAATAAATCGGAATATTTTGCTCAATTTGATCGAGTAAATTTAGATTTTGTGTCTGAAAGTATCGTGTTACAAAACTTTATAAAGAAATGTAAAAATGAGATTGAAAATTCAGACAAATCTTATCTGTTTGTGATGAATACGATCAATTCATCGATAGATTTATTTCAACATCTTACAAATATGAAGCTGGATGCTGATTACTTTTATCTCGCGACAAACATCATTCCCAAACATAGATTTGAAAAAATCAAGAATATAAAAAAATCAAAAAATCGTAAAATAATCGTTTCAACTCAAATGATAGAAGCAGGTGTTGATATCGATATTGAGAACGTTTGGCGGGATTTTGGTCCTCTTGAATCCATCAACCAGGTTTGTGGAAGATGTAATCGAAATTTTTCTGATAAAAAGGGGAATGTAAGAATATTTGAGATTTTAAATGAAAATCATAATAATACTCCTTTTTCAAAATATATTTATGGGAAATCAGCATTGAGTATTATTGAAACAAAAGAATCGTTGGGAAGAAAAACAAAAATTTCCGAATCTGAATTCTTGAAAAACATGGATTCATATTATCAGATTCTAAAAGAAAAAATTGCAAATGATGAATCGGAAATAATTTTAAGATTTCTGGCAAATTTGCAGTTTGCCGATTTGTATAAATCTTTCAAATTGATCGATGATAAATTATATAATAAAAAAGATGTCTTCATCGAATACGACGAAACTGCAATTGAAGTTTGGCAAAAATTCGTAAATCTAAAACATATTAAAGACACATTCAAAAGAAAAACAGAATTCCTGAAATTCAAAAAAGATTTCTATGATTATGTGATTTCAGTTCCTGAAAAATATGTTCCTGAAAATGAGCACGAAAATACCGGAATTGTTTACATCTCCAACGAACAGGTGGAATCATGTTATGATAAGCACACCGGCTGGATAAGAACAAATGACAATTATGATGATTATGTGTTTTAATTATTTACATGGATATTCGCAATGAGTTAAAACACCTTGCTGAAACGAAACCATATGCGAATAGTTAAAACTACTCGCTCAATACAATCAAAGTCTTTCAGACTATGAATCCGCAGGATTTTGTATGTATCAAAGATAGGTTTTAACCTATCGGGAAAGGAGCAAGAAATGTCCGGCAGAACATTCAAATCAATATATTATCACTTAGTATTTCATACAAAGCTCAACGAACCATATCTCGAAGATAAGAAATTTAGAAACCAGGTTTATCATTTCATTGAAAACAAATGCAAGCGACATCACCTTTTTCTTCATGAAATTGGCGGAATAGAAAATCATGTTCATTTGTTGATCTATATTCCTCCCAAAATGCCAATATCGGAAGCAGTAAAATTAATCAAAGGTTCTTCATCGTATTTTGTAAATAATGAACTAATTGGTGAGGACACATTGTATTGGCAGGAAGGTTATGGTATTTTAACAATATCAAAAAAGCATGTAAAATTCATAAGGAAATATATCCAAAACCAAGAAGAACATCATAAAAAAGGAACAACCTATAAGGAACTCGAAGAAATTGATGATGAATAAATATACACACGTCGAGTTAAAACTCCTCGCTCGATACAATCAAAGTCTTTCAGACTATGAATCCACAGGATTTTGTATGTATCAAAGATAGGTTTTAACCTATCGAAAAGTATATGTCTCAAAGATAAATTTTATTTATATCGAACAGGAGCGACCATGCAACTCTTCCTGAAATCCTACGGCACATATCTTCATAAAGTCGGCGAACTCTTTGAAGTGAAAATCGATGAGAAAAAACAAAGAATATCTCCAAAAAGGATCTCATCGATCATTGTGGCTAATGCGGCGCAGATCACTACAGATGCTATTCAACTGGCAATGGAATATAACATCGATATCGTGTTTGTAGATCAACATGGCGATCCATACGGGCGAATATGGTTTCCCAAACTTGGAAGCACAACTTATATAAGAAGAAAACTACTTGAGATTTATAATGAGGATGAGGGATTAGAAGCGGTTAAGGTATGGATTGAGCGGAAGATTAACAATCAAATCTCATTTCTGAAGCAGCTCGTAAAGAAACGAGAGCAGTCTCACGGAGGCGTTCGTAAAAATATTGATGATATGAATAACCAGAAGAATAATATATCAAAGATTTCTGGTAAAATAGAAGATAAGAGATTTAATTTGCTTGGAACTGAAGGTAATGTATCTCGTCTATATTTTGAAGCTATCTCGAAACTTCTTCCAAGAAAATATAAATTCTTAGGGAGAAGCTATAGACCGGCTCGGGATCAATTCAATGCAATCCTCAATTACGGATATGGTATTCTGTACAGCAAAGTAGAAAAAGCTCTTATTATTGCTGGACTCGATCCTTATATCGGTATTTTGCATACAGATAATTATAACAAGAAATCACTCGTCTTTGATATGATCGAACCCTTCCGCATTCTTGTTGAAAGACCGATATTTCATATGTTTTCCAGAAGAAAAATAAAAGATGATTATTTCAAAGTAGAGCAGCAAGGATTTCTATTGAACGATGATGGAAAACAATATGTTGTTCCTATTATTCTTGAAGAATTCGATAAGATTGTCCGACATAAAAACAGAAACCTTAAGCAAATTGATACTATACAGGCGGATGCTCATGCCTTTGCAAACTACTTAATTGGAAAAAGGAAGGAGTTTTAATGCTCACTTGGGTAATATACGATATCGTAAAAAATAAATCAAGAACGAAAATAGCAAAAGCTTGTGAAGAAGCAGGTATTTATCGAGTACAAAAATCAGTATTTCTTGGTGAACTCAATAATGCTCAGATTAAAGAGCTTCATCAAAAAATTTTAGATCTTATGAATCCTAAAAAAGATTCGGTGTATATTTTTCCAATGTGTGAAAAGGATTTTAAATCCTGTAAACTTCTGGGGCAGGCGTTTGATAAAGAACTTATCAAGGATGATCTGCTTGCACTTCTGATGTAATATGAAATACGTCACACCTTCTGAAATTATCGAATATCTATATTGTCCTCGGTTTATATACTTTATGAATTGCCTGAATATTTCGCAGCATGAAGACAAACGTTATCTTGTTATGAAAGGAAGAAATATCCATCAGTATAAATCCGAAATCAATAAAGAATATCTAAGAAAAAAGCTCGGATGTATTGATAAAAAGACTGATGTTTATTTATCGTCTGAAATACTTCATTTAGTTGGAAGAGTTGATGAAGTGCTCTTTTTTGATGACGAGCAAGCTGCCCCCCTCGATTATAAGTATGCAGAATTTCAGGATAGGGTGTTCCGAACTTATGTTATCCAACAAACCTGTTATGCCCTTCTTATTGAAGAAATTTTTCATAAATCTGTAAATAAGGCATATATCGTGTATGTCAGATCGAATAATTTTATTAAGGAAATACCAATAACTGAAAGGCGTAAAACTTATACAAAAGATCTGATCGCTGAGATTTTTGATATTTTGAATATTAATTACTTTCCTCAAAGAACTTCTTCCAATAAACGATGTCTTGATTGTACTTATCGCAATATATGTGTAAAATAAATGTCCGAGGCGAAATTATTTTTAAAATGGGCAGAATTTTTTTAAAATGCTGATAGTAAGTTAATTATGTTTGGTCCGAGAATGTGAAATCAACAGTATTTTGTTGGTTTTGAGTTAATGAACGCGCAATATTCTTGACTGAGAAAATCACCTAAGCTCTTTTATAGACGAATAGTAGTGTATGAAGCGGGTTTGTTTAGCTGATTCCATTAAATCAAGGATTGAAACATAAAATTCATACGGGAATGGATTACCTATCACTTTGTTTGTTTAGCTGATTCCATTAAATCAAGGATTGAAACTCCTGTAAAAGAGCTTTCCTCATTTTGCCGAGATTCTGTTTGTTTAGCTGATTCCATTAAATCAAGGATTGAAACCAAATGCAGCCGCAGATATTGCGAACTTAAAAAAAGTTTGTTTAGCTGATTCCATTAAATCAAGGATTGAAACTGCTCTGCGTGAACTCTTCTCTTGCATTGCCATTCCGTTTGTTTAGCTGATTCCATTAAATCAAGGATTGAAACAGAGGATATGAGGAGCGTGGAGCGAAGAGAGTTCACGCGTTTGTTTAGCTGATTCCATTAAATCAAGGATTGAAACCTGTTCTTGATCTTTGCCAGTATGGTAGGATGATTGTTTGTTTAGCTGATTCCATTAAATCAAGGATTGAAACAGCTCGATGGCTTATTGTCGGGAAACTCTTCCCTGTGTTTGTTTAGCTGATTCCATTAAATCAAGGATTGAAACGCTATAATCCTTGCCCCCCAAAACAAGCCGAGCACTGTTTGTTTAGCTGATTCCATTAAATCAAGGATTGAAACCTGAAAAAGATGATACCATGACTATGGAGAAGGCGGTGTTTGTTTAGCTGATTCCATTAAATCAAGGATTGAAACACCATGCCCGCCTGCCAATTAAAATGCTCAGGCGTTTGTTTGTTTAGCTGATTCCATTAAATCAAGGATTGAAACGACAGGGCTGACGATGAAGATGATCTGGATTTCGAGTTTGTTTAGCTGATTCCATTAAATCAAGGATTGAAACTCTGACCTATCTGGTGTAAGGAGTATCGTCATATCAAGTTTGTTTAGCTGATTCCATTAAATCAAGGATTGAAACACCGATACTTCCGCAAAATGGAATTTGATTCCACGAGTTTGTTTAGCTGATTCCATTAAATCAAGGATTGAAACCGAACAATAGGATATCCCTTCACATTGAATCGTACAGTTTGTTTAGCTGATTCCATTAAATCAAGGATTGAAACGGAATGGCAATGCAAGAGAAGAGTTCACGCAGAGCAGTTTGTTTAGCTGATTCCATTAAATCAAGGATTGAAACTATCCGTGTCTATAAGGCATTATAGGGGGGTATATAATGTTTGTTTAGCTGATTCCATTAAATCAAGGATTGAAACAAGAATGTCCCTGTCTCAGTAAGAACAGGAATTGACGTTTGTTTAGCTGATTCCATTAAATCAAGGATTGAAACCGTTTCATATACTCCAAGCAATGCAGTAGAAAAAAGGTTTGTTTAGCTGATTCCATTAAATCAAGGATTGAAACGGAACGAGATTGGGCTGTAGCGTTACTAAGCTGGGGGTTTGTTTAGCTGATTCCATTAAATCAAGGATTGAAACATATAAGAGTCCATGACGTGAAATTTGATAGGATAGTTTGTTTAGCTGATTCCATTAAATCAAGGATTGAAACAGGAATATAAACTTTCATTAGACAGGTGGGGCGGGATGTTTGTTTAGCTGATTCCATTAAATCAAGGATTGAAACCAGCAGGGAATTCATAAAGGCACTTGCTACTATCCGTTTGTTTAGCTGATTCCATTAAATCAAGGATTGAAACCTAGGAAGAGAAAGCGGTAACGAGGATGATTGGGATTGTTTGTTTAGCTGATTCCATTAAATCAAGGATTGAAACCTCCGCAATATGTGCGAGCAGATGGTACGGTGGTCCCGTTTGTTTAGCTGATTCCATTAAATCAAGGATTGAAACTTCGATGAGATGGTGACTCCTATTCTCATGGGTATCAGTTTGTTTAGCTGATTCCATTAAATCAAGGATTGAAACTGGATGGAGTGAATCCTTACGATCCTGTGAGTACTGTTTGTTTAGCTGATTCCATTAAATCAAGGATTGAAACTCGGGAGTCGCCAGTGAGTAGTCATTTTTCGGCTGTGTTTGTTTAGCTGATTCCATTAAATCAAGGATTGAAACACATCGACGGCGTTCCTGAGACGGAATTGTCAAAACTGTTTGTTTAGCTGATTCCATTAAATCAAGGATTGAAACATCAGATCGCAACGTAAGAGAAGAGTTCACGCAAAGGTTTGTTTAGCTGATTCCATTAAATCAAGGATTGAAACTGAGCAGGGGTATGAAGATCAGAAAAAGATACATGGTTTGTTTAGCTGATTCCATTAAATCAAGGATTGAAACGTGCTCGGCTTGAGTTGTATTGGGGAGAGAGGGTTAAGTTTGTTTAGCTGATTCCATTAAATCAAGGATTGAAACTACGATGGCACGGGAGCCATCGGGGAGTTTTGTCAGAGTTTGTTTAGCTGATTCCATTAAATCAAGGATTGAAACCGATATTGATAACATCGGATAAATCGGCGAAATATTGTTTGTTTAGCTGATTCCATTAAATCAAGGATTGAAACAACAGACAATATCATGATGATTGGGATAATTGTGCTGTTTGTTTAGCTGATTCCATTAAATCAAGGATTGAAACTAAGCATAATCGGTATCGCTTCTCTTAATATTGCTGGGTTTGTTTAGCTGATTCCATTAAATCAAGGATTGAAACTTCGGTAGTTGAAAATTCAACATCAGTTATCTTTGCGTTTGTTTAGCTGATTCCATTAAATCAAGGATTGAAACCAAAAAAAAGAAATGTATTTCGGTACTGGCTCTGCAGTTTGTTTAGCTGATTCCATTAAATCAAGGATTGAAACCGATCTCTGCGTGAAACTCTGGCAAAATAGAGAACAGTTTGTTTAGCTGATTCCATTAAATCAAGGATTGAAACAGATAAAGAAAGCAGGTGAAATAAATGGCTGATAAGGGTTTGTTTAGCTGATTCCATTAAATCAAGGATTGAAACATAGAGAGCAGGTCATCACAGTTGGAGAAGGTGGCGGTTTGTTTAGCTGATTCCATTAAATCAAGGATTGAAACGACACGCTCTTGAGTTAGGCGTGAATTTTGAAAACAGTTTGTTTAGCTGATTCCATTAAATCAAGGATTGAAACAGACGTGTCTGATAGTATGTCGCCCATTACGCTTTGGTTTGTTTAGCTGATTCCATTAAATCAAGGATTGAAACCCGTATCTTCATTATGTTTTAATCTGCTCATTTCATTGGTTTGTTTAGCTGATTCCATTAAATCAAGGATTGAAACAGCCAGGCATCATATTTCTGCATCGCCACAGCAATGGTTTGTTTAGCTGATTCCATTAAATCAAGGATTGAAACCAAGATATTTCCATTTCTCTGAAATTTTATATTGGGGTTTGTTTAGCTGATTCCATTAAATCAAGGATTGAAACTAAAAAGTATGGAAAACGTTGTGATATTGCGTCCGAGTTTGTTTAGCTGATTCCATTAAATCAAGGATTGAAACTGCTCCAAATCTCTCCTGTGGGATATTGATCTTCCCAGTTTGTTTAGCTGATTCCATTAAATCAAGGATTGAAACATATCGCTCAGATCGAGCCGCTCGAATTTCACGAACTGTTTGTTTAGCTGATTCCATTAAATCAAGGATTGAAACGATGATGTGTTCACCACTATCCGTGGTGTGGATACAGTTTGTTTAGCTGATTCCATTAAATCAAGGATTGAAACTCGAAACCTGGCATATAAAATGACAGGACAGAAGGAGTTTGTTTAGCTGATTCCATTAAATCAAGGATTGAAACCGCATTACGGGATCAGTAAGAATGACCTGTATGAGTAGTTTGTTTAGCTGATTCCATTAAATCAAGGATTGAAACAAGCATATCGTGCTTTTCTCTCAGCCGATATCTGTGTTTGTTTAGCTGATTCCATTAAATCAAGGATTGAAACCACCGCGCCAGACAGCCGAGATACTGCAGATCAGCGGTTTGTTTAGCTGATTCCATTAAATCAAGGATTGAAACCCCACTCGGTAGGGATGTCGATGCTGGGAGGTTCATTGTTTGTTTAGCTGATTCCATTAAATCAAGGATTGAAACCTTGCCGGCTTCTCACGCGTGCAAAATGTCACGCAGGGTTTGTTTAGCTGATTCCATTAAATCAAGGATTGAAACCCAGACCCAGATAGATGTGTCTTTGAGGGCAGTTTGTTTGTTTAGCTGATTCCATTAAATCAAGGATTGAAACATTGCCAGTGTCAACGCCCCTCTGTTAGATTGCAAATTGTTTGTTTAGCTGATTCCATTAAATCAAGGATTGTCCCGACAGGTCGGGATGCTTCCGAGCAAGCTCGTCGGCAAAAAACGCATGCATCAAATATCCATTTTGTGTTATGAAATGAATTATTACAACGTGAAGGTGATGATGCGCATCATCATCACCTTCAATGAGATTATAATGAAAATATGGGGAAGTCTGGTTCTATTAAATTCAGCAACTCTTCTTTTCCATCTTCCGTACTACCTGCAAGAAATTCATAAATATTCCATTCTTTATTGACATAACAATGAAAAAAACGAAGAAAAAGTAAATTAATCCTTTATAAGGAGTAAATATGGATAAGAAAAAAATGGATGAATTCAAAGTTAAAGGAGAAGAACTTCTTAAAAAAGTCAAAGAGATCATTCATGAAGGCAATATCCGCAAGATCATCATCAAAAATGACAGCGGCAAAACCTATATTGAGATCCCTGTAACAATCGGTGTAGTCGGTTTGGTTTTGGCTCCTGTCTGGGCAGCGATCGGCGCACTTGCAGCGCTTGCGTCCCAGTTCACTATTCAAGTCATCAAAAAAGAGGAAAAAGAAAAACCGACTAAAGAAGATGTTCCCGCAAAGAAAGATTAATCAGCTTTGAAATGCGAGAAAAGGGTTCCTGAAATATGGAACTCTTTATCTTATCTTAACAGAATTTTAAAACAGTATTAGCACATGGAACTGAACTAAATTAAGATACAAGATTAAGTAAAACATCAATATAGGAGAATTTTTTATTTACCCAAACACCAAACAACTATCCCCGCGAAGCAAATCAATCGATTCGACCCTATAAGTGAAAGTTGCAGAACATATTTTTGAGTTCTCTTTCAAGAATATTGACAACAATCATTAAACATAATATTTAACTTCGGATTTTAAGGTAGAACTGTGGTAATCAAATAATATGGAAAAAAATATCTTGCTTGGAACGATAATTGCAAAACTTTTTGTAATTCTTACTATAGCTGGTATAATTAAATATAACATTCCGGCTTTTCAATCGGAAATTGCACCGGGAAAAATGAAGAAAATACATATCACAGCATACAAAAATTTTCGTTAGGATGTTTTATGGGAACATTAGATATTACGATTTTATATGTAGAAGATGAAGTGCTCATCCTCGATTCGGTTAGTATGATCTTGGAAAAGAGAGTAAAGAAAGTGTATAAAGCTCAGGATGGTGAGGAGGGTCTGCAGCTCTTTGAAAAATTTCGTCCAGATGTGGTCATTGTAGATATCATCATGCCCAAGATGGATGGATTGATGATGGCTCGAAAGATCAAAGCAATTGATCCTTCTACAATCATTATAGTTCTCACTGCATTTGATAAGAAAGAAAACCTTCTCGAAGCAATAAATATTGGTGTTGACCGCTTTCTACCAAAACCACTGAACTATGATCAGTTGCTCGGAATTATAAATGAACTGCATTCCACAAAGATACTTGAGAGAAGAGTGGAAAAAGAGAAGACAGCTCGTCAAGTGGTAGAACTGGAGCTTGCCAAAAGTGAACAGAAATATCAGGACCTATATGATAATGCACCGGATATGTATTTTTCAGTTTCACCTGACGGTACTGTCACAGATGTAAATCAATTTGGGGCTGTTTATCTTGGATATACCAAAGAGGAAATTATTGGGAAATCAGTTTGGAAGGTTGTTCATGAGGATGATCTTCAAGAAGTGAAAAAGCTGTTTTCAGAGATATTCAAGAAGAAAGAAGAATTCAGTGAACTCGAATTTCAAAAAGTAAGAAAAGATGGCTCAATTCTGCAGGTGCACGAGCGCACACAGCTCATTTTTGATGACAAAGGAATTCCCTCTGAAATCAGAATAATATGCAGAGATATTACGGACAGACAGCGCGTTCAACATGCTCTTGAAGAAAGTGAAGAACGTTATAGATTGGCAGTAGAACAAACAGGTCAAGTTGTGTTTGATGCTGATTATTCGAATCAAACCATTGAAGTAGTTGGTGCAGTTAAGGAGTTGTTTGGATATAATTCAGAGGATATTTCAGAATTTATTTCCTTTAACAATGCAGTCATGCTCATTCATCCCGATGATAAGGATGATACAATGAGTGCAGTAAGAAGAGCTGCGAAAACCAGCAGGCGTTTTCAGGTTGAATGCAGATTGCAAAAAAAGGATAGGGACTATTTGTATGCAGATGTTAACGGCATATGCCTTGTTGATGACAAAGGAGAAGCGGTCAGAATTCTCGGTTCGATCGCAGATATCACTCTCAGAAAACAGAATGAGGCAAAGCTGCAGGAAATGCACGAATATGTACGTAATCTCATAGAAAGTTCTCTCACTATGTTCATCTCAGTAGATAATGACCGAAAGATCATTGAGTTCAACAGCGCAGCTGAGAAAAATTTTGGATATAAGAAGAAAGAGGTTATCGGAGAGCATGTAAAATTGCTCTATGCAGATGCTGACGAATGTGTTCGAATCGGAAAATTAATTCAGAAAAATGGATCATTTTACGGTATTGTAAGAAACAAAAGGAAGAATGGTGAGGAATTTGTCAGTTATCTCTCTTCAGCGTTGATGCAGGATGCGCAGGGCAATCAGATTGGAAGTGTGGGTAATTCAATTGATATTACCGAATCACAGGAAAGAGAAAAGGAACTGAAACTCAAAGAAGAGCTCTACAGAACTCTTATAGAAACTGCTCAAAGTGGATTTTCAATTCTTGATCTCGAAGGAAAAATTATATTTTGCACCAAATATAAAGCTAAGATGTTCGGTTACGAAGATCCGAAAGAGTTAGTTGGCAAATCGGGAATCGAGCTTGTGGCACCTGATGACAGAGACAGGGCAGCAAGAAAGTTGAGGAATTTACTTGAATCGGATAGTGATATTATACATTTTGAGTTGAATTTAATGAGACAGGACGGTTCTATCTTTCCAGCATATTTTCGAGCATCGATCATACATGATGATGAGGGAAATCCGATACAAATAATGGATACAATGACTGAAGTCTCCGAGCGAATTGAAGAGGAAAAAAATCTAATAAAAAAGAGTGAAAGGTATAAAGGGCTTATCAACAATCTTCCCGTTGCGATTCAGGAGTTTGATAAAGCAGGAAACATAACTTACGTAAACGATCAAGCAGCTTCGTTATTTGGATATACAAAAGAAGAGCTATTAGATATAAATATTGGAAAATTGTTTAATTCTGAAAAAAAGGACTCGGTCAGCATAAACAGCTATTTTGCAGAAATACTTCATAGACAGCCCAAACCTTCTTCATGGAATGGCTTGCTAAAGAAGAAGGATGGGGAAGAAATGCATATTTCCATCGCATGGAATTACAAGCTAGATGAACATGACCGGGTTGTTGGGTTTATTTCTGTGGTGTATGAAGGGTGAAAGAGCGGGTATAACTCAGTGGTAGAGTGCTAGCTTCCCAAGCTAATAGTCGCGAGTTCGAATCTCGTTACCCGCTCCATTTTTATAAAATTTGACGATTTATTACACACATACTTAGTCCTCCTATGAATATCTTATTATACAACGGAAAAGTGCTCACGCAAGATCAGCAAAACCCCTTTGCAGATACTGTCTTTATCAAAGATAAATCGATTGCATTTGTAGGCAGGAAAACTGATTTTAATGAAACAATATTTGATGATATGATAAAGATCGATCTGAAGAAAAAAATGTTGCTGCCTGGATTTATCGACTCCCATACTCATTTTGTAAACTATGCTTTTTCAAAACGATACATAAATTTATCAGGACTTGTTTCCGCTGATGGAATAAAAAAGAAATTGCACAATTTCAAGGACAAACTCATTATAAAACCCGAATGGATACATGGAATTGGGTGGGATAAAAACTTGTGGGATGATCCGAGTTTTTTCAATAAAGAATTTCTGGATAAAATCTTTCCTCACATACCGGTTTCACTCTCCAGCAAAGATCTTCATTCATTTCTGTGCAATTCAAAAGCCCTTGAAAAAATGAATATCAATGAAAATACTCCAACTCCAAAAGGGGGGATTTTTGGTCGAAATCCGGATGGCTCCTTGAATGGTTTTCTTTATGAAAAAGCATGGAAATTTATTGATGAAGCTCGACCAAATCCAACTTTTCCCGAACAGATCTCACTTGTGAAAGCCACAATCGATGAAGCTCATCATCTCGGGCTAACCGGCATCAACAGTATGGAAGGTAAAGAAGCCCTTGAATTATTCACATATTTAAATGAGAAGAATCAACTCGACCTGCGAACCTGCTGGCATTTTCGGTCAGATTTGCTTGAAGAAATGATAGAAAAGGGAGTGGAATCTTATACCGGCGATGAGTGGTTCAAATATGGCGGATTAAAACTCTTTATGGATGGCTCGATCGGCTCACATACTGCGTATATGTTTCATCCGTACATTTATGATCCGGATAATTGCGGCACTCTTTTTCATAGCGAAAAGGAACTGTTTGAAATGGTTTACTTTGCAGCGAAACACGATATTTCACCAACGATCCATGCGATAGGGGATAAAGCAAATAATTACGTTATCAATACGCTAATCAAAGTGAAGAATCTTCCTGATATAAAATCCAAAGATCTATTATATCGAATTGAGCACCTTCAGTGTTGCCTGCCGGAAGATCAGCATCGGGTTGCACGAGAGGGAATATACTGCTCAATGCAGCCGATCCACATAAGTATCGATGTGAAAACTACAGAGCGATTGTGGGGAAAATATGGAAAAAATTCCTATCCATTTAGATCTCTGCTCGATAAGGGAGCCACCCTTGGATTCGGTTCTGATGTGCCGGTCGAAACACATAACCCATTCCTCGGAATATATTCTGCATTAGAAAGAAAATACCATTGCGATCCCGATGAGAAAAGCTGGATTCCTGAGCAAAAGATATCTGTTCAAGAAGCAATAAAAGCATATACAATAAATGCAGCAAAAGGAATGCAAAGTGATGATCTTATTGGTTCAATTTCACAGGGCAAACGTGCTGATCTCATCGTAATTGACAATTTTGAGAATGAACCAAACGAATTCTGGCTGGAAGCAAAACCTTACATGACGATCGTGGGTGGAGATATCAAGTTCAATAATTTGTAAATAGAATATTACCCAACCATGAGAATTATATTACGGAAGTTTCGCAGTTGTAATGAGAAATTTTTTAACTTCACTGTTTAAAACCACACCTGCAGAAGGTATAGAGACTATAGAAGGTAATAGTAATGAATGTAGAAGTATGGGCTTCTTTAGTTATTGCTTTACTCCCGGCAGGTCGGGAGAATTGGTAAAGAGAACCACACACTACTTTTTACCATCCGCCAACTGGCGGATGGTAAAGCATATATGATTTAATGAATCTCCCCACCGCAATCAGCGGGGTATCATGATGGATAATTTATTTTATTTTTCGCACCAAGGGGCGGAGAATTACTTTTAGAAAAACTGTTAATTTGTATCTATCCTTGCTGTTGTCACCCTGAGCTTGCCTGTCGAGGCGGAGCGGAGCGCAGACTGGTCGAAGGGTCTGTCCCACTTCGAGAACCTCAGTGTGACAGTACTTTTAACTATTATGGTTATTTCTTTCTTTTACTATTTATACGGATGATATTCAATAAGTTTTCCTTAAAGTGTCATGAATATGAAAAATTTTGGGGGTATGCCAAATTGAGGTGATAAAATATTGACACAATTTATATTAAAATTAATCAATCAATTTCGACTCCTAAGGAGCGAAGCGACGAGGAGTCGAGGTTGAAGTGAAGCAATACCTCGAATCCTCGCTGCGTTTAGGATTCGAAGTAGATTTATTGAGGTGATAAACAGGGATACCCCCAAAAATTCGATGAAGATTCTCTGGATAGTGCATGAATAAAGTGTTTTCGGAGAATTCTTCGCGGAAAATTACTTTTAGAAAAACTGTTAATTTGTATCTATCCTTGCTGTTGTCACCCTGAGCTTGCCTGTCGAGGCGGAGCGGAGCGCAGACTGGTCGAAGGGTCTGTCCCACTTCGAGAACATCAGGGTGACAGTGCTTTTAACTATTATGGTTATTTATTTCTTTTACTATTTATACGGATGATATTCAATAAGTTTTCCTTAAAGTGTCATGAATATGAAAAATTTTGGGGGTATGCCAAATAAATATAAAGAAATATTTGACAACCTTTTAGAAAATATTCCATATTGGCATCAGATGTCATAATTATTCAAAATAATTCAAAACTTGGCATTTGTGGAGGTACCGTGTCAGGCAAATTTATGGGATCGATCGAAGGTTCGATGACCAATAGGCGAGTGAGTATACCTCAATCCTTTAGAAATCTTATTGCGTCCTCTGCAAAGATGCTGGTCGTTGCAGTTCGCGGGAAAAATAGAACGATTTACATCTTTCCAATGGATACCTGGAAAAAACTGGAAGAAGAATTTGAGAATGGTACCGACAAAGATAAAGAACTTTTAAAAATGTTCCGGTTCTACGCTGCAGTGCTTAAAATAGAGGGACCGGGACGTATCCTGTTACCAAAAAATTTATTGGAAATCGCTGAGATAGAAAATACGATAGTCTTTTTAGGCGAAGGGAAATTCTTTTCAATCTGGAATCCTGTTAATTTTAAACAATATGAAGATGAGATATCTCAGCAATATGATGAAAAACTGCAAGAGAATGGACTTCTTTTTTAAATCCGCAGGAGGAACAATGAAAGTATCCATCGGACAGATCATGCAATTCAAGAAGATCAAAGGAGTGAAGCTTCCTGAAGGTCCTTATAAGATCGACAACTTTGATGATGTGCCATCGGATATGGAATTTGGTCTCTTTGCCTATGAGATCAACGGGAATGTTGCTCACTATATTGATGTTGAGCAACTTAAAAACGGTTCCGAAGAAGAAAAAGAACTGCTTCAAAAATTCAAAATGTATTCATCTCTGCTTTCTGTCGAAGCCCTTCCTCACCTCATGCATCCCAAAGATATTATTGATATCGAAGAAGTGAATGATCATATTCTGCTGCATTGTGGAAATCGCTACTTCTCGATTTGGGATGGAGATAATTTCAAACATTTCGAGAAATATCTCAATTATAATCTGCATTCAAATCAAACACCCCAATATGTGCAATGAAAATCTTCCATATTCCAGTTCTTAAAGACCGATCAATTGAATTCCTTCAAATAAAAAAAGGAGGGATCTATGTTGACGCCACTTGCGGTGGTGGGGGGCACACAGAGGCAATGTTCGAACAGGAAAAGGACATTCACGTCATGGCTTTCGATCATGATAAAGATGCTATCGATTTCGCACAGAAACGCTTATCCAAATATTCGGATCGGATAATCTATGTGAACAAAAATTTCTCATATCTTTCATCTGCACTGGCGCTTAACAGGATAAATAAAATTGATGGGATCCTCTTTGATCTCGGCTTTTCATCCCATCAAATCAACCAGGATAAGCGCGGATTCAGTTATACTCAGGATGATGTTCTCGATATGAGAATGAATCGTAACAATGGAAAACTCACTGCCTTTGAAATCGTGAATTTTTATATGAAAGATCAGCTTGAACAGGTTCTACACGATTATAGCGAAGACAGATTCTGGAAGCGTATCAGCAATGCTATCTTGCAAGCGAGAAAAGTAAAGAAGATTGAAACGACCAAAGAATTGAGAGAAATTATTGAGAGTGTAATTCCCAAAGATAAGGCATTCAAAACATTATCACGAGTTTTCCAGGCGCTACGAATAGAAGTGAATAAAGAGCTTGATGCTCTTGAGAAGGGACTTAAATCATCGGTAGAGGTGCTAAAAACCGGTGGAAGGATCGCAGTCATTTCCTATCACTCCCTGGAAGATCGGATCGTAAAACAGTTTTTCAAATATGAAAATCTCGAATGTATATGCCCTGCATATTTGCCCCGCTGTGTATGTGAAAAACAAGTAAGACTGAAGATCATTACAAAAAAACCGATCATACCTTCCAAAGAAGAGATAGAAAAAAATTCACGTGCGAGAAGCGCAAAATTAAGAGTCGCAGAGAGGTGCTAATGAATAAAAAACCATCCTTACTTTTTATTATTTTTATTTCATTTTTTTGCTTTATTGTGATTTCCAGTTTGCTTCGTTCTATTTTTCTTGAACAGCAAAGGGAACTATCTATATTAGAACAAAAAATTCAGAATTATCAGGATATTACTACAGATCTGAAAAATGATATCAGCCAGCTCTCATTGGATACACGTATTATAGAAATTGCCGGCAACACACTTCACATGGATTTTCCCGAGCCCAAAAGCATAATTAGCGTGAAACAGAATCAGGTTTCATCAGATCAGGTTAATTATTCTTTATTGAACTTTATTTCTCCGGAAGCAATTGCTGCGAATAAGTAAAGAATTTACTCAGATCCATGCAAGAAAATAAGGGTAGAATTTCTTCAATAAAAGTTATCTTCATTCTTATTTTTCTTGTTTTTATATTCCGATTATTTTCCATACAATTATTAGACATTTACGGATTTTACAATAATTACCAACGTTATAAAAATAAGAAGAACATTATTCCGGCAGAACGGGGCTTCATCTATGATAGACACGGTATCATACTGGCAGGGAATAAAAAATTATATAAGCTGGAATTCTGCACAAAACTCATTAAATGGGATAAGAAAGACTCACTTTCTGTAGTTGATAGGGGAATTGTGTATGATGAGATTACTCATATTATCGCTAAGAATACCGGCAAAACCGATGAGGAATTGCAAGATAGGATCACTAAGTTTGAAAATGACTTTCCCTATGGCTTCGAGCTTGTCACTCAGATAGATGTGGCTCAAAAGGATAGGATTCTCAAAGCTCTTGCGGATCAGGGTATTCACGGAGTGCTCGATTATAAGCAAAAATCCGAGAGAGTATATCCAAAAGGAAATCTTGCAGGACCCTGGATAGGATATTATGAATACGATAACGATCTTGCTCTTTGCGGTGTTGAACTTGTATGTAATAATGAACTGACCGGTCAGGATGGCTGGTCTGAAGTGATCCAGTACGGAACCGGTGATGATTATCATTTTGATGATATGCCCTTACAGAATCCCATTGCAGGTAAATCGGTTTACCTCACAATTGATGCTCATCTTCAGGCAATTCTTGAAAAAAATCTGATCCACGGAATCGAGGAATATAATGCGAAAGGTGCGATTGGAGTAATAATTTCTCCACGAAATGGCGAGATATTTGCAATGAGAGGCATCAATCGGGATTATATTGATAGCTCTGTGCGAGCCAGTCATACTCTTCCAATTTATCCAATCAGCTGGCAATACGAGCCGGGATCAACATTGAAACCTGTCATTGCACTCATTGCAATCGAAGATAATATCTATCATGCAAATGACGTGATCGATTGCAGAACCAGAAAGATCGGCGGAAGAACGATCTCCGATGTGAAACCTTTGCAATATTTAACCTTCAAACAGGTGCTCACGAGATCGAGCAATTGCGGAATAACACGTGTGGTGGACAATATCGAACCCTATCAATTATACAAAACACTAACCGAACTTGGATTTGGACATAAAACAGGTATAATTTTGAATGGTGAAAGTGCTGGTGTAGTTCGGCATCCGAGCAAGTGGTCAAAATACTCTATGCATTCGCTCTCTTTTGGGCAGGAGTTGACTGTGACCGCACTTCAACTTGCTTATGCTTTTACTGCACTCGCAAATGGCGGACGAATGCTTCAGCCGAAGATCATCCGCCAGCTGGCGGACGAAAAACAAAACACGCTCTTTGAACCGAAAACAACGGTTGTCAGGCAGGTCTCAAATCAATGGGCTTTGGACACTCTGAAAACCTATCTAAAAGCAGTTGTCGATGAAGGGCATGGGATTGGCACCAAGCTCGGCTATATCTCTGTAGCAGGCAAAACAGGAACTGCCGAAAAACTCGATCCCGAAGGGCATGGCTATCTTAAGGGTGCTTATATCACGAGTTTTGTGGGCTTTTTCCCTGTCGAAGATCCCCAAATTGTGATGGTTATTATATATGATGAACCTGATTATGATCATCGCTACGGAAGCATCTCTGCCGTTCCGACCTTCCGAAAAATCGTTGAACAAATGATTGTTCTTCCTCATAATGATATTTTATACATTACAAATGAAGCAAACAGGGAATATGTGCTCGTTCCTGAGTGTATTGGTAAATCCGTAAAAGATGCTTGCCTGCTGTTGGTCGAACACAATATTGACTTCACCAGTTTTGGGGACGGCGATCTCGTGGTTGACCAATTCCCGAAGCCGGGTATTACCATGCTTGAAGGGTCTTCGATAATTCTTCAGGCAGGTTTTCAGATACTCACACAAAATTATCAGAATGCAAACTTGACGCAATAAATGAGAATCAAAGTCTAAGGTTTTCTATGAAAAAGTTGAATATCGAACAGATCATTACAGCGATGAACGCAACTACTACCGCGCTTGAAAATGCAGAAATAGACTGTATTATACATGATTCATGCGAGTGTGAATTGCATCCTGATAGGCAAATTCTCTTCTTTGCGATCCATGGTGAAAAGGTTGACGGACATGACTTTGTCCGGGAAGCACTTTCAAAAGGTGCATCCTTTGCCGTGGTGGATCATAAACCGAAAGGTCAGGTTGATACTCAGAAGCTCATATTTGTCGAGGATACGTTACATGCTTTGGACAAATTGGGAAAATTTTATCTCAACCGGTTTGATATTCATAAAATAGCGGTTACCGGCTCTGTCGGGAAAACAATCACAAAAGAATTCGTTGCAAATGTATTAGCTCAAAACTACAGGGTTCATCGTAGCAAGGGAAATTTTAACACGATTATTGGACTTCCCATTACAATTTTTGATATTGAAGACGAGCATGAAATTGCTGTGCTTGAGCTTGGAACAAATCATTTCGGAGAAATACAAGTCCTTACAGAAATGGTAGAACCCGATGTCGCAGTCATTACAAATATCGGCGAATCACATTTGGAATTCTTAGAAAGTCTTGAAGGAATTTTCAAAGAGAAGAATGATATTTTTAAGTTTTCAGCAAAAGATACATTCAAAATATTTAATGGGAATATTGCATTTCTGCAGGATTTTAAAGGGAAAAGGGATTATTATTCCTACGGATTTGACGAGGATAATGATCTTGTTGTGAGGGATATCAGGCACGAAGATCATAAATATTCATTTTATGTGAATAATGAAAAATATTACATTTTCAATGATGTGTATCATAATGTATTGAATGCCATTCCTGCAATTATCATAGGTAAGAGATTTGAACTTTCCCACGAACATATCCAGAATGGTTTAGCGATCACACCTGAAGTTGGTTTGAGAATGGAGATAAGGGAGAACACATTGAAAAAGTGGACTATTATCGCTGACTGCTACAATGCAAATCCTGTTTCTATGATCTCTGCACTGGAATATTTGCAAGCTCTTCCTCATAAAAATAAGATAGTGATCCTCGGCGATATGCTCGAGCTTGGAGTGGATAGTCAAAAATACCACGAAGATATTGGATTATTAGTTCGGGAAATGGATGTGAGGAGAGCGATCTCTATTGGAGATCATTCAAAATATTATAAATTTATCACACATTACTCATCTGCAGAGGATTTTTTATTCCGTTTTTCAAATAAGATGTTTCCCCAAGATGCTGTAATACTGGTCAAAGCATCGCGGGGTATCGCGTTAGAAAAAATCGTAGAAAGGCTGGCAAATTAATGTTTTATCATATTTTGTATCCTCTCGTAAAGGTACATATTGTTTTTAATGTTTTTCAATACATCACATTTCGGGCAATTGGTGCATTTGTGACTGCTCTTCTTTTATGCTTTTTCTTTGGTCCGAAGATCATCAAATCTTTGAAAAAGCATCAAGTTACAGAGAATATTAATGATCTACTTCCGGCTACACATCAGGGGAAAAAGGGAACTCCCACGATGGGAGGTATCATAATCGGACTTGGCTTGATCCTCTCAAGTTTGCTGTGGAATAATCTGACAAATCCCTATGTGCTTATTGCTTTGCTTGTTACTTTATGGCTGGGAGGACTTGGTTTTCTGGATGATTATCTGAAAAATGTTCGGCATGTGGAGCAGGGTTTGGTCGAGAAATATAAGATCGCAGGACAGCTTGTTCTGGGAATTCTTATAGCAGTTACTCTGTATTTCGGCTATCAGGCAAGTCATTCGATTACATATATAAGCATACCATTTCTCAAAGATACTTCAATATCACTTGGTGTATTTTTCATACCCTTTGTTGCACTCTTTATCACGTTTTATTCAAATGCAGTCAATCTTACCGACGGCTTGGATGGTTTGGCAGCAGGCACAATTGCGTTGGTTGCTTTCGGATTGGGGGTTATGTCATATGTAAAAGGGCATATTGTGATCGCTGATTATCTTAAGCTCGAATTTATCAGCGAGGCAGGGGAATTGACAGTTTTCACGACAGCAATTATTGGTGCGATCCTTGGATTTCTTTGGTTTAATATAAAGCCCGCGCAGGTATTCATGGGGGATACCGGAGCGCTCTCTATGGGTGGAATTCTTGCTGTGACGGCAATCCTTCTTAAAGAAGAGATTTTCTTCGTCATGATAAGTCTTGTGTTCGTGGTGGAAGCAATTTCATCTCTTTTGCAAAAATATTATTTTAGGCATACACGCATAAAATATGGTGAGGGCAAACGGGTTTTTCTCTGTGCGCCACTTCATCATCATTACGAATTAAAGGGTTGGTCAGAAAGCCAGATCGTGATACGTTTTTGGATCATAACAATGCTTTTAACTGCTATCGGACTTGCTACGCTTAAGTTGAGATAACATGGATTGGAAAGATAAGAGAGTCGCTGTTATCGGACTTGCCAGAAGCGGGTTAGCTGCTGCAAAAAAACTCCGGGAAATTGGTGCAGAACCTTTTTTATCAGAAGCACGATCAAGCGGGGAATTAATAAATACGATTCCGAGCATATCAGACTTCGAATATGAACTCAGCGGTCATACTGATAAAGTTCTTAACAATGAGCTTATCATTATTAGTCCTCGTGTGCCGCTTGATATTCTGATTCTTAAAAAAGCTCGCGAGAAGGGAATCCCGATCTGGAGCGAACTGGAATTCGGGTTTGAGCTTGCAAAAGACACTTCCTCAAAGATCATTGCAATTACCGGCTCAAATGGAAAAAGCACAACCACTTCATTGATTCATCATATCCTGAAAGAGAGTGGCAAAAATGCGCTCCTTGCAGGTAATATTGGATTGCCTTTTACCTCGTTTCCGATTGAAAAAGGAGAATATGAGTACATTGTTCTGGAAGTAAGCAGCTTTCAGCTCGATGCAATTGAGCAATTCAGACCCGACATTGCTGTTTTGTTGAACATCACCCCTGATCACTTGAATCGGTATCATACCTTAGATGCATACAGAAGCTCTAAATTACGAATTTTTGAAAATCAGACTGAAAAAGATTTCACAGTATTAAATTATGATGATGAAGAATGTAAACAGCTAAACAAAATCGGTTTATCTAAGAAAATATTCTACAGCGTGAATGAAAAAGTGAATGAAAAAGTGAATGAAAATGTATGGTTTGAAGATGATAAAATTGTGATAAAATCTGGAGAAAAAACTTCATATTTATACTCTAATGAGCTTCCAATAAGTGGATTACATAATGTTAGCAATGCTGTTGCTTCTTCTCTCGTTGGTGTATTATGCAGATTGGAATCTAATCAAATAATCGCAGCTTTGAAAAGTTTCAAGGGTTTAGAACATCGTCTTGAATGGGTGGCTGAGATCAATGAAAGAATTTTTATAAATGATTCAAAAGCAACAAATTGTGTTTCTGTCGAGAAAGCATTAACATCATTTGATAAGCCGATAAATCTTATTATGGGTGGTTCGGATAAAGCTGAAGATTTTTCATCTTTGATACCGCTCATACAAAAAAATGTGAGAAACCTGATTGTTCTTGGTGAAACCAAAACCAAAATTATTAAAACGTTCGAAAAATTTGTGAACACAATAGAGGTTTCCGATTTACAAGAAGCAGTCTGGACGGCATACAAAATTTCAAATCCCGATGAATATATTCTGCTATCACCCGGATGTGCAAGTTATGATATGTATAATAATTTTGAAGAGCGGGGAAAGCACTTCAAGCAGCTTGTAGGTGGGTTGAAAAAATGAAGATCTCAACAAAATTTCTGGAAGATTCGCTGATTTACATCTGTCTTATTCTGATTCTGATCGGATTGCTGCTCATCGGTAGTATTGATTCCTTTCAGTTCAAATCGCGGAATATTATAATGCAAACCACCTGGATCTTTGTGTCTGTTGTTTTCTTTATTATCTTTTTTCAGATACATCTTCAGCGCTTGAGAAGACTGGCTTTTCCGCTTTTATTACTCGGATTGATCGCTCTGGTGGCAGTCTTCGTTCCAGGGATCGGTAAAACTGTGAACAGTTCATCGCGTTGGATAAATCTTGGGAAATTTACCTTTCAGTCGAGTAATCTCGCAAAAGTTATTCTCATATTCTACATTGCTCACTTCTTTGCAAAAAATCAGGATATTCTTGAGAGATCGGAACCGAGATATTTTTTCAAAAATTTTTTCCCAGTCATTTTTGCTCTTGTTCTTTATGTTGGATTGATCTACTTTGAACCGGATCTCAGCACAGCGGGTATTCTCTTTCTTATTTTTTTGAGCATGCTTTTTATCGCGAAAGTGAAACTATCTACGATCACATTGATATCTGTTAGTGTCCTTGTTTTGCTTGTAATACTTATATCTGTCGGTCCATCCTACCGTAGAGCACGATATGTCTCATTCGTGAAATTCCTCACCGGAGAAGAGGTGAAGATCGAGAATCATGATGATACTTTTTTTCAACCAAGAGAATCACTAATCGCACTATCAAACGGCAAGTTAACCGGCAGGGGTTCCGAAAAAGGGAAAGCAAAATTGTACTACCTGCCTTTTGCGCATTCGGATTATATTTTTTCCATACTTGGCGAGGAATATGGATTTGTGGGAGGCGTTGTTCTTCTATTGATCTATCTGCTTTTATTATTAAGCTGTTTCACATTAGCACAACGTGCACACGATCCCTTTTACTCATTTCTTATCGCAGGTTTAGGGTTTGGTATTGCCTATAATATTATTGTAAATGTCGCTGTTGCAGTGAGTTTGATCCCTTCGACAGGAGTAACCTTGCCTTTCATAAGTTACGGCGGTTCAGCGCTTTTGATCGATTCTATAGCGATTGCGGTGATTATCAATGCGAGTAAGCGTGACAGGTATGAACGGCTCGAAAGGGAATTTCAATATGCATAGAATAGCAATCGCAGCAGGTGGAACGGGCGGACACATTTTTCCCGGAATTGCAATTGCACGTGAGCTGCAAAAGCAACTGGGTGAATGCGAAATTATATTTATCGGATCAAAAGATGGCATTGAAAATAAGATAGTGAAAGAAAATGGCTATGATTGCATTCCGACAAATGTGCAGAAATTATACAGATTTTTCACACTGAAAAATATTTTGTTCCCGTATTATATGCTGAAAAGTATTGCCGAGACACAGGATATTTATAAGAAATTTAATATATCAATTTTTATAGGATGTGGTGGATTTGTCAGCGGAACTGCGGGTTACGCAGCAAAACTACAAAGGATTCCAATATTTTTGCAGGAACAGAATAGTTATCCCGGACTGAGCACACGTTTCATCGCATCCTATGCCAGAAGAATTTACCTTGGAGATCAGAAAGCAACTGAATATTTGAAATGTTGTAACAAACAAATCTGCTACACAGGAAATCCAATTCGCACATTAGAAAAGACTTCACAAGAGAAAGCACTGGAAATACTGGGATTGAGAAACAAAAAGACAGTTTTCATTTACGGAGGCAGCTTGGGCTCCACTCCAATAAATAATGCAGTGCTCTCAATTCTTGAGAAATTATTACAAGACGATCTTCAGGTGATCTTTCAGACTGGGAAACGCGATCATACAAGAATTTTTCAACTATATGGAAAAAATGACAATCTTGTGATAAAACCATTTTTTGATGATATCGGCATTGCCTATTCTGCAAGCGATCTGGTTGTGTGCAGAGCTGGAGCGATCTCACTCTCTGAAGTTGCCAATTTTGGAATCCCTGCTATTATTATTCCATTTCCATGGGCTGCAGGGAACCATCAGGTAAAAAATGCTGAGAGTTTTGGAACTAAAAATGCAGCAATTGTTATCGAGGAAAAGAACTTATCGCCAGAAATTTTATTTCATGATATCGTGAATATCTTGAATAATCTGGAGAAGTACGAAAAAATGGCAAATGCGATGAAGTCTCTTGCGAAACCGCAGGCAACACAAGATATTGTCAGCGATATATTGAACATATTAGGAAAAGCATGTTAGGAAAAACGAAGAAGTTGCATTTTGTCGGTATTGGCGGCATTGGCATGAGCGGAATTGCCGAACTGCTCATCAATTACGGTTATAAAATATCCGGCTCTGACTTATTAAGATCGCACGTTACCGAACGTCTTGAAAAAATGGGTGCAGAGATAAACTATTCACATAAAGCATCAAATGTTCATAAGGATGTCGATGTAGTTGTGAAATCCTCTGCTGTAACAAACTCAAATATTGAGATAAAAACTGCTGTAAAGAAGAATATTCCGGTCATCAGACGTGCCGAAATGCTTTCCGAGCTTATGAGAATGAAAATGGGAATTTGTATTGCAGGTACTCATGGTAAGACCACCACGACTTCGATGACAGGTATGATACTCACAGAAGCTGGACTGCTGCCCACACTCGTGATCGGAGGAGTGGTGAAGAATTTTGATAGTAATGCAGTGCTTGGAAAATCAGAATACATTGTTGTCGAAGCCGACGAATACGACCGCTCTTTTTTATCATTAACTCCCATAATAGCAGGTATATGCAATATTGAAGAGGAGCATGTTGACTGCTACCCAACTGTGGAAGAACTGGAAAATGCATTCCTTCAGTTTGCTAACTCAGTACCTTTCTTCGGTTTGATCGTAGCGTGCATTGATGATCCCGCAATCAAACGACTATTGCCAAGATTTGACAAGCGTTTATGTACTTTTGGTCTTAATAAGAATGCAACAGTTCGTTCAGAAAATATTAAATATTCTAATTTTGAATCCGAGTATGATCTCATATATGCGAACAAAAAACTAGGAACCATCAACCTTGCATTACCAGGCGAATATAACGTTCAAAACTCGCTCCTTGCTGCTTCCATAGCTCTTGAGCTTGAGATTCCTTTCATAGATATTAGGAATGGCTTACAAAAATTCACCGGCGTATATCGTAGGTTTGAACGCAAAGGTTTTGTGAATGACATTCTCGTTTATGATGATTATGCTCATCATCCAACTGAGGTTAGAAAAACACTTCAGGGCATCAAGGAAGGTTCGGTTCGAAGAATAATTGCTGTGTTTCAACCTCATTTATTTACCCGAACAAATATGTTTTATAAAAAATTTGCAGAAGCTCTTATGATGTCTGATGTGCTCATTGTCAATGATATTTATCCAGCCCGTGAAGAACCGATCAAAGGCGTGACCGGCAAACTTATTTCCGATGTAGCTCGTGAGCTTGGGCATAAAAAAGTATATTTCATCAAAAACAGAGAAGATATTCCTGTGGAACTTATGAAGATGACTAAAAGTGGAGATTTTGTAATAACTATGGGAGCTGGAAATATCTTTGAAGTATCTGAAAAATTTGTTCAACTATTAGAAAAGCAAAACGCAGCTCAATCCAAGAAAAAATAATGATAGAAAGAAAAGTTTAAAGATGCCACAAAGACTCGAAGACACAAAGTTGCTTGATGTAGTAGTTGAAGTTGCATTCTTGGTGACTTTGTGCCTTGGTGGCAAATAAAAATAATGATAGAAAAATTTGAAATATTTATTGAAAAACACCACATGTCATGTGTGGCGAAAGAGGTTTCTTTAAAATTATTCACAACCATAAAATGCGGCGGAGAAGCTGATTATCTTGCAGAACCTGATAGTTATGATGAGCTTTCAAAAATATTCAAATTCATCTGCGAAAACAATATTCCTTATAAAATACTTGGGAACGGCTCAAATATTTTAGTGTCTGATAACGGATTCCATGGGATCGTAATCTCTCTGAAAAATCTTCCTTACTTTATTGAACTCCATCAAGGAAAACTTTCTGTTGCAACACACATAGAACTGGCTCATCTTCAAAAAAAGTGTATCCTTGAAGGTCTGAGCGGACTGGAATTCTTGAGTGGCATTCCAGGAACTGTGGGTGGAATTATTGCAATGAACGCAGGGGCTTTTGGTCATGAAGTGGATGGTGTCCTGGATTCGATAAAAGCAGTTACCCATGAAGGAAAAATTGTAAGCATTAAAGCTGAGAATATAGATTTTTCATATAGAAAAACAAAACTACCTTTTGAGAATTATATTATCACAGAAGGAACTTTTAATGTTCATAAAAAGAACATGCTGGAAGTGAAAGAAATCTGTGATTCCTATATTTCACAAAGGAAATCGACTAATCTCCGATATGCCCCGACCTTTGGTTCGACATTCAAGAATGGCACAGATTATTATGCTGGTGAGCTTATTGAGAAATGCGGATTAAAGGGATATGCTATTGGTGATGCTCAAATTTCTAAAACTCATGCAAATTTCATCATAAATAACGGAAATGCTTCATCAAAAGACGTGTATCTTCTCATAAAAAAGATGAAAGATGGAGTGATGAAAAAATTTGGAACAAACCTCGAATTAGAAGTTAAACTGTGGGGAGATTTTTCTTATGCGAGAAAATAGAACGAGAATAAAAGAACCAGTTTTTAAGAAGGCACTCATCATGCTTGTGCTGTGTGTGTGTATTACCGGTGCAAGTGCATACTTGCTGAGATTCGGCGTGACAAGATGGAAATGTCTCGAAATGAAGGATAGTGAAGTGGCTGGTACGATTCATATAAATCCTAATATTATTCATATTGCTCTTTCGGAATTCAAGGGAGAAAATATTTATCTTCTCGAAGATGAAATAGTTCAACAAAAATTACTGCAAGATCCGCGGGTAAAGCATGTGCGGATACTAAGAATTTTCCCGAGCACACTGAAGGTTGTTATTGAAGAACGGCTTCCTGTCGCGTTTCTTCAAACCACTCAAAACGAGCATTTTCTTATCGATGATCAGGGAGTTATGCTGGAAAAAAATGCTAATACAAATGAGTTAGATTTACCTGTCTTTTGTGAAATTGAAATAAATAATTTGACACTGGGACAGGAAGTATCAGATACAAACTTTCAGATACTCCTCGATGTGTATAGAATCTTGAAAATGAAATATCCTGATTTTCTCGCATGTGTGAAGGAGTTATATATTGATGATGGAGATGTTATCCTCTTAGAACATGAGAGAGGTGTTAGATTCATTATCGGTGATCGTGACTTTGATGGTCGTCTGGAAAAGCTTGTCTTTGCGTACCGGAATTTTGGTGTGGCAAGTTATTCAGAGATCGATGTGCGATTTTCCGATCCAATACATGAATTGGTGATATTAAAATAATGGCAAAACAACAGATAGTAACGGCTTTGGATATCGGCACAACGAAGATATGTTGTATCATTGCAGTTATTGATAAAAACAATCAGTTGAAGATTTCAGGCATTGGAGAAACAAAATCACAGGGACTTACACGGGGAATAATCAGAAATATTCGAGCTGCATCAGAATCCATTGACGGCGCAGTGCGTGCTGCTGAAAAAATGGCAGGACTTGATGCAGAGAATATCATTGTCGGTGTGGCGGGAGAAATGATCCGCAGTTTTGTTCGTCATGGCATCGCCAATATTATCAGCAAAAGCAAATATACTGAAGAGATCAACGAATACGAGGTAACTGAAACAGAGATCGAGAATGTGAAGAAGGATGCAATCAAAAATACACCTTTGACGAGCGACCACAAACTCATTCATGTTGAACCTCAGTATTTTATGATTGACAGCATCACAGGAATTATTGACCCGATCGGGATGACAGGGCACCGTCTTGAGGCAGATGTGCATTTTGTGACTGCCGACTTGAGCTATTTAAACAGTATTTACCGCAGTGTGCAGCTTTTGGGCTTGAATGTGAAAGATGTGGTGCTTCAGCCAATCGCTTCTGCAATGGCAGTTCTCAATGATGATGAAGTAGAGCTCGGGGCTGTACTCGTTGACATAGGCGGCGGTACGACCGATGTATCCATTTATTATAAAAATAGTCTCCGTTTTACTTGTATTATTCCTTTTGGAGGAGAGAACATCACCTCTGATCTGTCTGTGGGATTACGTACTCCAAATGCAGAAGCAGAAAAGATAAAGATAGATTTTGGATATGCTATTGCAGAAAATGTTGATGATGACTCAAAGATCGAGGTACCTGGAATTGGGGGCTATCCTTCAACCTTCCGCACAAAAAAGCTCATTGCGGAGATCATCAATCCAAGAATGCAGGAAATTGCCAACTTAGTTTATAATAATGTGGTAAAAAGCAAATATCTTGAGATGATCACTGCGGGGATCTCTATTTGTGGAGGAACTGCAAACCTGAAAAGTACGAACCAGCTTTTCTCGCAGGTATTTAATGAAATTCCCACAAAAACCGGTTATCCTTCATTCAAGGGAATCTATGGCGACACAGAAACTCTTTCCAATCCAAAATATGCAACTGCTGTAGGTTTGCTGTACTGGGGTGTGAAAAATTATAAGAACGAACCCCTTGCACCGGGCAAAGGTTCGATCATAGACCGTCTTTTCAAACGAATAAAAAAATGGTTTGAAATACAAAGCTTTACGTAAATCATAATCCCTAACCAAGGTCAAATAGGGAGCATATATGCTAAAATTTAATCATTCAGCGAACAAAATTTCTAAGATCAAGATCATAGGCATCGGCGGAGCAGGAAACAATGCGGTCAATACTATGATCACAAATAATCTTGGCGGTGTCGATTATGTAGCTGTGAACACCGATCTGCAGGTTCTCAACGTTTCTGCTGCGGAAGATAAATTGCAGATCGGCAAGACTCTTGTGAAAGGGTTCGGAGCAGGTGGAAAACCTGAAGTCGGGAAAATGTGTGCAGAAGAGAGCAAGGATGACATTAAAAAGACCCTTGTACATACTGACGTAGTATTTCTTACTGCCGGAATGGGCGGTGGAACCGGAACAGGCGCAGCTCCTATCTTTGCTAAGATCGCAAAGGAAATGGATATCCTCACTATCGCAATCGTAACTTATCCTTTCAGCTTTGAAGGGAAATACCGCAAAGAAAATGCAGAAAAAGGTATCGCAGAACTAAAGCAATGTGTGAACTCTCTTATTATTATCGATAATGATAAAGTCCTTCAAACATATGATGATATTGAATTGTACCAAGCATTTGAAAAGTCCAATTTTGTTCTCTACAATGCCGCTAAGACATTCACCGAGATCATCAATAAAGAAGGATATATGAATGTTGATCTTGCAGATGTGAAGACCGTACTTTCAGAAATGGGATATGCACTTATCGGATTTGGTTCTGCAACCGGTGAAGACCGCGCTGCCAAAGCCACCCATCAGGCGCTTGAAAACCCGCTGATACAGGATATTTCTCTGGAGGAATCCAAAGCAATCCTTGTGAATATAACCGTTGGCTTTGATTTTATCACAAAAGAGTATGAGGAAGTAACTAAGATCATCTATGAAAAAACAAACGAGAACACAAATATCATCCATGGACTGGTTTTTGATAAAGACCTGAAGGATGTCATTTCGATCGCGATAATTGCCACAGGAATGCTTACAACAGACAGAAAAGAAATAGATATTTCTCTACCTGAATTGGAAAAGCAAACAGCTGAAGATAGGCAGAAAGAACTTGAAGTAATAATGGCAAGGATAAAACAATCAGAGCTCCTTGCACCGAAAAATAACGAATACTCGATGGATGAAATACGCAGACAATATATAAAGGATACATCGGAATAGAATGGATTATATAATAAGATTAATAATTTATTCGCTTGCAATACTCATCGTGAGCCGGCTCACAAAATTGATCGAGATCAAAAATTTTATCACAGCACTATTGTTTGCCTTCGTACTTGGTATCGTCAATGTGCTTATAAGACCGATCTTTTTATTTATATCGATACCTCTCATCGCACTGACCTTCGGGATATTCTTGATTTTTATCAATGGTTTGATGATCATTATTGCAGCAGCATTTTTCAAAAATGTCCAAACAAAGGGCTGTCTCTCATCTGCGATCGCAAGTGTGCTTATATCTCTCGTGGTATTTTTATTTGAGATGATTATTTTTCCGGGGCAGATACAGGTCACTTATTAGGAGCGTTTCTTTACAGAAAAAAATACAATTTTTTTCCCTCTCTTTACCAAGCCCTCTGCTTGGTAAAGCCAACCTTTTCAGAAGCGGGGGCTTCTTGCTCTATTCCTTTACCAATTTAGGGACAGTGAAATGAACTGATTTCACGTCCTAAAGAATTGGTAAAGAGGAGGGGGGGCATGAATTGGTAAAGAGTGTGGAGTGTATGAATTAGTCAAGAGGAGGGGAATAAAGTAACGCAAGATTCCAATCTTGCGCATACTCAACATTGGAATGTTGAGTTACAATTATTCATTTAATTTCATCAGTATCCTAGTAAAAAACGATGTCATTCCCTCGCAAGAGGGAATCCAGTATTATTATGAATGAAAAATACACCTCCTTCACAATCTGATGGAAAATTTATTATTTCTGGATTATCTAAGTCTGGAGCATTTTTTTACAGAAAAACATACAATTGTCACACTATTCTCTCTTTACCAAGCCCTCTGCTTGATAAAGCTAACCTTTTCAGAAGCAGGGGCTTCTTACGTTATTGCTTTACCAATTTGGGATAGGATCATGAAACTTGACACATCATTCTACCCCCAAAGTTGATGTCATCAAAAAATGAATATTAAGAAGGACTAAGAACATGAAGCGAAGAGTCATTATTATGGGTGCCGCTGGAAGAGATTTTCATAATTTCAATGTTATCTATCGTGATAATCCTGATTATGAAATTGTTGCATTTACGGCAACACAAATTCCGGATATCGACGGACGAAGATATCCTGCAGAATTAGCAGGAAAACTTTACCCGGAAGGCATTCCAATTTTCGCTGAATCTGAACTTGTAGATCTGATAAAAGAACACAATATTGACATGGTTGTATTTGCCTATAGTGATGTAAATTACGAATATATTATGCATAAAGCTTCAATCGTGAATGCAGCAGGTGCCGATTTTGTGCTCCTGAGTGCAACTGATACAATGATCAAAACAACCAAGCCTTTGATAACAGTCTGTGCCGTGCGAACAGGTTGCGGGAAAAGCCAGACCACCCGTGCAGTTGTTCGATTTCTTAAGGAAAAAGGTTTGAAAGTTGTTTCGATCCGTCACCCTATGCCTTACGGAGACCTGGTAAAGCAGAAAGTACAGCGATTTGCCGAGATCGAAGATCTGAAAAAGCATGAATGTACCATTGAGGAGATGGAGGAATACGAACCTCATATTGCGATGGGCAGCATCATTTATGCCGGTGTCGATTATGGAGCGATCCTTGAAGAAGCAGAAAAAGAAGCTGATGTCATCGTCTGGGACGGCGGAAATAATGATACTTCTTTCTATACTTCCGATAAAGTATTGAACATTGTGGTTGCCGATCCTCACCGTCCGGGTCATGAATTGTATTATTATCCGGGTGAAACAAATCTCCGTCTTGCTGATGTGGTTGTTATCAATAAGATCGATTCTGCAAATCCTGAAGATGTGCTTGAAGTTCGTGATAATATCCGTTCTGTGAATAGAAATGCGATCATTATTGATTGTGCATCACCAGTATTTGTTGATGATGCGAAAGCTATCGAGGGAGCTCGCGTACTCGTAGTAGAAGACGGTCCAACACTCACTCATGGTGGAATGAAATACGGCGCAGGCGTTGTTGCAGCAGAGCGTTGCGGTGCAGCAGAACTGGTCGATCCACGCCCCTGGGCTGTTGGTACAATTGAAGCTACTTATAAAAAATATCCTGAGATCGGAATTCTCCTTCCTGCCATGGGTTATGGCGAGAAACAGATGAAGGATCTCGAGAAAACAATAAATGCAGTTGATTGTGATGTTGTCGTAATTGGAACTCCTATTGATTTACGAAGAATAATAAAAATAAATAAACCTGCCGTGAGAGTATCTTATGAATTGCAGGAAATTGGACAACCTACACTTACAGAAGTGCTTGAAAATTTTGTTAAATAGTCTTATTTAGGAGGACGAGTGGCTTTTGAAAAAGACGCAAAACGTACAATAATCGAAGAGTTTGGTTTACATGAATCTGATACAGGATCCCCTGAAGTACAGATCGCACTCCTCACTCAGAGAATTGCGAGTATTACAGACCATCTGAAAGTTCATAAAAAAGATCATCATACCCGACGCGGGCTTCTCATGCTTGTCGGGCAGAGACGAAGACTTTTGGATTATATCAAAAATAAAGATATTACTCGCTACAGAAAGTTAATTAAAGCTCTTAAAATTAGAAAGTAAGAGCAGATTGAGCAAAGAAAATTTGATTCCTTTGTTCAGACAGGAGCTACATGGATAGTAACATAATCAGAATGGAAACAGAATTTGCCGGCAGAAAGCTGATACTTGAGACTGGCAGAATGGCGAAACAAGCGAATGGCTCAGTACTAGTGCAATATGGAGGTACGGTTGTTCTTGTTACTGCCACAGCTTCCAAAGTAAAAAGAGAGGGAATTGATTTCTTCCCTTTGATGGTCGATTTTGTTGAAAAAATGTATGCTGCAGGTAAAATTCCCGGTGGTTTTTTCAAACGCGAGGCAAGACCCTCAACTACCGCAACACTTGCAGCAAGATTAATTGATAGATCCCTGCGACCTCTTTTCCCAGATGGTTTCAGAAATGATGTGCACGTAGTTGTTACGGTGCTTTCATATGATAAAAAGAACTCTCCCGAAATGCTGGGAATGATCGGCGCGTCCGCCGCATTAAGCATTTCAGATATCCCATTTCATGGACCTATTGCCGGCGTGAGTGTTGGATTAATTGATAACGAATTTGTTATTAATCCTACAGTAGAGCAGTTTGTGACTTCCCAATTGGATCTTGCAGTTGCAGGGAAAGATAATGCGATTATGATGGTCGAAGCCGGCGCTAAAGAAATTAGCGAAGAGCAGATGCTTGAAGCTCTCAACAAAGCTCATGAAAGCATTCGTGAGTTGATCGCTTTTGAAAAAGAGTTCATTGCAAAAGCTGCCAAACCAAAAGGTGAGTTTGAGATTGATGTTATTGATGAGAATCTCGTTCAGGAAGTAGAAAAAGCATCCACAGAGAAGATCCAGAATGCATTGAATGTTTCTGATAAGCTGGAGCGAAATGCAGCACTTGATACAATTAAGGATGAAGTACTTGTATCCTTTGAGGAAAAACTTTCCGAAGATGAGTTTATAGAGAAACAAAGACAGATCAATCAAGCTGTTGAAGGAAATCTAAAAAAACTGTTGAGAAAAAAGATCATTGAAACCAATACCCGTGTTGACGGCAGAGGTTTAGATGACATCCGGGACATTACCTGTGAAGTAGATATATTACCATTTACACACGGCTCTGCGCTGTTCACGCGCGGAGAAACTCAGTCTCTCGGTGTAGTAACTCTCGGCACAAGTTCTGATGAGAAAGTTATTGATGATCTTGAGGAAGAGTATAAAAAGAAATTCTATCTCCATTACAATTTCCCTCCATTCAGTGTGGGGGAAGCCGGCTTCATGAGAGGACCCGGTAGAAGAGAACTCGGTCATGGAGATCTTGCAGAGCGCTCGTTATTCCCGGTCATTCCTGTGGATGAGGACAAATTTCCTTACACTATCAGAATTGTCTCTGAAATTTTGGAGTCAAACGGATCTTCATCAATGGCAGCAGTATGCAGCGGAACATTATCTTTGATGGCTGCCGGTGTGCCAATTTCAGGACCTGTTGCCGGCATAGCAAATGGACTCATTCTTGAAGATGATAAATTTACCGTACTCACAGATATTATGGGTATGGAAGACCATTATGGCGATATGGATTTCAAAGTTGCTGGCACCGATAAAGGTATTACTGCGCTGCAGATGGATATCAAAGTGGAAGGAATTACTCACGAGATCATGTCCGTTGCCCTGGAAAAAGCTCATAAAGCTCGTTTATTTATTCTTGATAAAATAAAGGAAACTATACAGGAACCACGTCCTGATATTTCGCCGATAGCTCCTCATATTGAGATTATGAAGGTGAAAACGGACAGAATTGGCGATATTATCGGACCTCAGGGCAAAATGATCAAATCCATTATTGAAGAAACAGGTGTGGCTATTGATATTGATGATGACGGCACCGTTCGTATTGCTTCTCCAGACAGAGATTCAATTCAAAAAGCACGTGAAAAGATTGCTGCTATCGTAGAGGAACCCGAAATCGGGAAGATCTATAATGGCGTAGTCAAAAATGTTCGTGAATTTGGTTGTTTTGTAGAATTTCTTCCCCGACAGGAAGGTCTCGTTCATGTCTCAAATCTGGAAAACAAGAGAACTGAAAACGTTGCTGATGTCGTAGGATTTGGCGATAAAGTGAAGGTGAAAGTCATTGGCATCGATCGCGATGGCAAAGTTCAGTTGAGCATGAAGGACGTTGAAGGGGCTATCGTTGAACGCAATGAACGGCCGAGACGCTCCGGTCCGAATAAAAAACGCTATTAAAATACTGTGAAAATTGCCTTAGTCGTAGGGGCTCGTCCTAACTTTATGAAAGTGGGCCCCGTATACTTTGAACTAAAAAAACATTCAAGATACACACCTTTACTTATCCATACCGGACAGCACTACGACAAGAATCTCTCAGAAATATTTTTTGAACAACTTGGATTTCCCAAACCTGATGTATATCTCGGTGTGGGTTCAGGAACTCACGGCACGCAGACTGCAAAAATAATGATCGCTTTCGAACAGTTCCTTCTGCATGAAATGCCGGATCTCGTACTTGTGGCAGGAGATGTAAACTCCACTGTGGCTTGTGCCATTGATGCGGTCAAACTTCACATTCCTGTGGCACATCTGGAAGCTGGTCTGCGGTCATTTGATAGAAGAATGCCGGAAGAGATCAATCGAATTGAAACGGATTGCATTTCAAGCATGTTACTCACTCCCTCAGAAGATGCTGATGAGAATCTTCTTCGTGAAGGAATCTCAAAAGATAAGATCTTTCTCGTCGGCAATGCAATGATCGATTCTCTGATGCAGTATGAAAAAAAAGCCGAGCGAACTTCTATAATAAAGGATATTGGGATTAAAAAACATTCTTATGCTTTGATTACCCTGCATAGACCAAGCAATGTTGACGACAAAGAAAATCTTGAAATAATTCTCGATGCCTTTTCTGAGATAGCTGAGAAGATTCCACTTGTATTTCCAATACATCCTCGAACCAGAAAGCAGCTTGCAGTGTTCGGATTGGAAGAAAAAGCCAATGCCATTGCCAATCTGAAACTCATCGAACCAATTGGATATCTGGATTTTCTCAAACTCGAAAAGTATGCAAAGTTCGTGCTTACTGATTCAGGAGGCATCCAGGAAGAAACTACAGTTTTCAAAGTATCGTGTTTGACATTACGGGAAAACACTGAACGTCCCATCACTATTGAACTTGGAACTAATCAATTAGTTGAGCTGAATAAAGATGCTATCGTTCAGAAAGTAAATGATATACTGGAAGGGAATTGCAAAATGGGAAGCATTCCTCCATTATGGGACGGTCATACTGCGGAGCGTGTCGTGCAAGTGATGGATCAGTTTAACTATTCATTTTCTTAAAAAAAGGTGGAAACCATGAAAGTATTAGTCACAGGAGGAGCAGGATATATTGGAAGTCATACCTGCGTGGAACTTCTCGAAGCAGGGCATGAGATCGTTGTTATAGACAATCTCTCAAACAGCAAACTGGAAGCGTTGGAACGGGTCAAGGAGATCACGGGTAAGGATTTAATATTTTATAAAGTTGATATTCTTGATAAAGAGGGATTAAGAGAAGTTTTTTCCCAACACAGCTTTGATGCAGTCATTCACTTTGCAGGACTTAAGGCAGTAGGGGAGTCTGTAGAGAAACCTCTACTTTACTATCACAATAATGTAAGCGGCTCTATATCTTTGTTTGAAGTCATGAAGGAATACAATGTGAAGAATATTGTATTCAGCTCGTCTGCAACTGTGTATGGAGACCCGCATACAGTGCCAATTAAAGAAGATTTCCCACTTTATCCGGCAAATCCATATGGGCGAACTAAACTTGATATTGAGCAGATTTTAAAAGACCTATATGTATCTGATAATTCATGGAATATTGTGCTGCTTCGTTATTTTAATCCGGTCGGCGCACATTCAAGCGGAAAAATTGGTGAAGATCCAAATGGAATTCCGAATAATTTATTCCCCTTTATTTCGCAAGTTGCAGTGGGCAAACTTGATGAGTTATTTGTATTTGGTGATGACTATCCCACTGATGACGGAACAGGAGTGAGAGATTATATTCATGTTGTTGATCTTGCCCAAGGTCATATTAAAGCACTTAAAAAGATCAATCAAAAGGCAGGTCTAAAAATTTATAATCTGGGAACAGGCAGAGGGTTTAGTGTCCTCGAAATCGTACATGCTTTTGAAAATGCTTCTGATAAGAAGGTCCCATACAAGATTATCGAACGCCGTTCCGGAGATATTGCGGTATGTTTTGCTGATCCTGCTCTGGCTAAAAAGGAACTGGGATGGAGTGCCGAAAAGGGCATTCTGGATATGTGTGTTGATGCATGGAGATGGCAATCAAAAAATCCAAACGGATTTTAAATTTATAAATCAGGAGATATAATATGAAAATTTCTGTTGTTGGCTCTGGCTATGTTGGACTCGCAACCGGCGCATGTCTTGCTGATGTAGGGCATATTGTGACCTGTGTTGATAATAATAAAGACAAAATTGATATGCTCAATCGTGGTGAGATGCCAATTTTTGAAAAGGGCTTAAAAGAGCTTGTTATAAACAATGTTGAGGATGATAGATTATTCTTCACAACTGATATTAAAAAAGCAACAGAAAATGCTCAGGTTATTTTCATTGCTGTAGGAACTCCTCCAGATGAGGATGGTTCTGCTGACCTTCAATATGTTCTCGCAGTGGCTAAGGATATCGGCACTTATATGAATGACTACAAAGTTGTTGTTGATAAATCAACAGTTCCTGTTGGTACTGCCGACCTTGTAGAATCAACCATTTCTAAAGTTCTGAAAGAGCGACAAGCAGATTATGAATTCGATGTGGTCTCAAATCCCGAATTCCTTAAAGAAGGTGTTGCCCTTGCTGATTTCATGAAGCCGGACAGAGTTGTCATCGGTGCAGAAAGTGATAGAGCAAAAAAACTCATGCATGAGGTATATTCAGCTTTTACATTCCAGCATGATAGAATTATTTTTATGGGGATACGTTCAGCAGAAATGACCAAATACGCTGCAAATGCAATGCTTGCAACCAAGATATCCTTTATGAACGAAATTTCCCGTCTTTGTGAAGAGGTCAATGCAGATGTAGAAGATGTACGAATAGGAATCGGTTCTGACCATAGGATTGGTTACAGTTTTATATATCCCGGGATCGGCTATGGTGGTTCATGCTTTCCAAAAGATGTGAAGGCACTTATCAAAATTGCTCATAAGCATAATTCTACTGCCAAAATTCTTGAAGCTGTCGAAGAAGTAAACGAAGAACAGAAATTAGTTATGGTTACAAAAATCGTGAACCATTTCGGAGAAGATCTCACCAGCAAGGTGTTTGCACTGTGGGGACTTTCCTTCAAGCCGATGACAGACGATATGAGAGAATCGCCATCTCAAATAATAATTAACGAGCTTATTCAGAGGGGGGCAAAGATACAAGCTTACGATCCTGAGGCAATGAAAGAAGCAAAGAGGATCTTTGTGGACAATCCCAATATAAAATATTTCGACGATCAATACTCAGCTTTGAAAGATGCAAATGCACTCCTTCTCGTTACAGAATGGAGGCAGTTCCGCATGCCCGATTTTGAAAAAATGAATTCATTGCTCAAAGAAAAAATAATTTTTGACGGAAGAAATCAGTATGAACCCGACCAAATGAAAGAATTGGGATACATCTATTATTGTATTGGACGTCCCGAAAAATAAAGGAGTTTGACATGGTTGTCTTTTTCTATGCTCAAGATAACATCAATACAGACCTGATGTTCCCCGGAAAATATACCTACGAATCTTCAGATATTGAGTTCATTAAAGAGCATTTATTTGAAGATATGGATGTTGAATTTTCGAAAAATGCAAAGCCGGGTGACATTATTTTTGTTGGAAAGAATTTTGGATGTGGTTCATCAAGAGAACAACCCTCTGTCGGATTAAAAGCTCTTGGGATAAAAGCAATTGTCGCCAAATCTTTCTCAAGAATATTTTACCGTAGTGCAACAAATCAGGGACTTCTACTGATCGAGAGTCCCGATGCAGTTGAATATTATTCGAAAGGTGAAAAAGTTGAAGTTGATGAGAAGAAGGGATTGATTAGGGTGGGCGACAAGGAGTTTTCCTTTCCCCCTCTTCCTCGGCAGATGCAGGATATTATTAACGAAGGTGGACTTTTATCATATATAAAAAATAAAATAGTTGACGAATAATAAAAAATATAGTCAACATCGTAACAAAATAAATATCAGGGGGTACAATGGAAGTTAAACAGCTTATCAAAGAGATTAAAGAAAATCTCGAAAAATCTGCAAACACAAAATCAATATTCGGCGACGTCATGAAAGTCGAGGATATTTCGATCATTCCTGTCGGCTCTTTTTCAATGAAGGGTGGCGGAGGTGGTGGCTTCGGTTCTATGGGACTTAAAACTGAAGCTGAATCAGAAGAGGAAATCAAAAGCGATGAGGCCGGTGCAAAATCCGGCAAAGGCGGCGGTCTTGGCTTAACTGTTGATGTCAAACCTGTTGGCTATATCAAAATCAAAGATGGCATTGCAGAATATGTTGAGATAATCGACAAGACGAAGGTAATCCTAAATACTCTTAAAGTTCTCATCTTTATGGTCGTTGTCTCTGGCATAAAGAGTCTCTTCAGACGAAAAAAGAAATAAGTGGAGACAGAAATGAACCACAAATCTGCATGGATACTAAGTTTAGGTCTAATCGTTGCAGCACTTGTTTTCGGTCTGTTCTTTTATGGAGCACGGCAGACAGACCAAACGATCAGAGTAGTGGGATATTCAACCCAGGATTTTGAAGCGAATATTGTGAAATGGAGTTTTACTTTTTCTGAAACAGTTCAAACCGGTAACATCAAAACTGGATATCAGAATATGAATGACAAGCTTCAGACGCTCAAAAAAATTTGGAATGATCTTGCAATCTCTTATGAAGATTTCAATATACAACCCATCACTGTTCGGAAGATGTACGGACAATATGGAAAGATTGAAGGCGACATTCTCGAGCAGAATATTTTTATCATCTCAAAAGATCTTGATGCTATAGAAAATCTCGCAATAAATCCTGTAGATTTCACAAAAGAAGGACTGGCATTTGAATATTCCAATATGCAGTATTTCTCGACCTATCTGCCGGATATCAAAATGAAGTTACTAGGCGCTGCTACAGAAAATGCAATTGAAAGAGCAAATGAAATCGCTAAATCAACAGGAAACAAAGTAAAAGAAATAACCTCAGCACGCACGGGTGTATTTCAGATAACCGAGCCCTACTCGACAGAGGTTTCTGATTATGGAATGTATCAAACCTCAACAAGGAAAAAATCAATACGAGTAACGGTCACCTGTACGTTCACTATCAAATAGTCCTTTGGAGGACCGATGAGCTTACGCGAAGAAGTTTTTGCCTGGTTTGATGAAAATCCTGAAGATCTGAAAAAAGAAGGATACGGCTCAAATGCTGCATTAAGGGATGCCTTTCCAAATGAAGATAGAAAAACTCTTTCTAAATATAAAATTCAATATACAAGAGAAATGAAAGAAGAAAATCTGTCTGAAAAACCAGTTGAAAAAGTAAAAAAGGAAATCAAAAAAGAAATCTCTCAAGATGATCTAAAATTAGGTGACCGTGAATTTGATGAAATGATTCATAAAATGAAGGAATCGCCTGCAGCAGAATTCATAAAGAAACATCATTTCTTTTTTATTGCAGGTTTCATTTTCATAATCATATTTTTCATTTTCAATCCGTTTAAAAAGGATTAATAAAAAACTTTTCCCGTTATTCTTTAAATATTAAAATAAAATATATGAAAAAACTATATTTTAGTCTGATTTTCTTGGGCATCATAATTCTCAGTTTTGGAGAACTCCATGCCGGTAACCTGAAAGTACATTTCATCGATGTACGTCAGGGTGATGCAATGCTGATCCAGTATGGGGGAGAGAACTACATTATCGATTCCGGGAAAAATCTCAGCTCGAACAAACTCATTAATTATGTAGATTCTGTGGGTGTAACTACTCTGAATGCATGCCTGATCACACACCCGGATCGTGACCACTATGGAGAATTTGAAGATCTGGTTGAAAGCGGATTGTTCACCATAGAAAAATTCATTGTAAATAAAGATACCTCAACAAACTCGACTTACATCACACTTATGGATTTGTTACAAACTGAAAACATTCCAGTTGACTCAGTTGATCATGAAAACGATCTGAATTGGAGCATGACTACTGATATTCTTTCACCGAATTATGATAATGGTTTTTCTGGAACGAACAATAACTCAATTGTAATTAAAATGAGTTTGGGAGATGTAAATTTCTTGCTCACCGGTGATAGCGTCGAAGATAATAATCAATACCTTCTAGATACATATGATCTTGATACAGAAGTCTTGAAAGTGTCGCACCATGGTGGTCTTAACGGTACCAGTGAAGCATTTCTCGCGGAAGTAACTCCAATAGTATCAGTTATAAGTTCGGGCAATAATTCCTACGGGCATCCTTCTCAAACAGTTATTGGATTGTTGGAAGACATCAGCACTTTGATATACTCAACTGCTGATGATTGGAATACCTGGTGGATTAACGGTGGGAATGGTTCTGATGATATAAGTTTGGATGATGATGTCCTTGTTGAAACTGATGGTGAAAATATCTGGGTAAATAATGAACTTGTGTGGTCATCCTTTGCCATTGATGAAGAATATACAGATAATACTTTCTTGAGCATATCACCGAATCCATTTAGAAATTCAGTTACAATACAATATTATGTTACTTAGGTTCAAGTTTTTATTGCAACAAACTTACAAAAAAGGATAAGTTTGTTGCAATAATGAAGAAGTATAAGAGATTAAAGAATGAAGAGCGAGAGAAAATAAGTCAGTTATTATCACAAGGT